>Ga0209208_10009860_pt1 | contig 12502 bp, 11 predicted proteins | sample S1TSphfallax_3_FD_187694 | JGI IMG/M metagenome (GOLD analysis project Ga0209208, IMG submission 187694) | Host-associated microbial communities from peat moss isolated from Minnesota, USA - S1T2_Fd - Sphagnum fallax MG (SPAdes) (version 2) | ecosystem: Host-associated > Plants > Peat moss >...
CATGCAGGAGCATTGAGCGTTGAGGTGTCTAACAATTCTGAACCTGTTGGAAGTGCTGGCATTTCTATGACAATTCCTAACCTTCACATTGGATCCAAGGATTACTAAGACCTAAGATGGAAATAAGGTACAAAGTGGGAATTAGAATTAGAATTTGCTATCTAGGTCTGTCTAATTCGTATGGATCAATGGCAGTGGAACACAATTGCAGTTTCCCATCTAATGATCTAAGTTTTATAAACCTGGAACGAAACATACAGAATTGTGTATGGGAGGTCTAAGTATGGGTCCCCTTTCTAAGTTGAAAATGGTTCATGAGGGAAACAGTGATTAGGGAGATGGTTTAGTTGCCTAATTTACAATGTTCACAAGAGAAACGGTGATTAGAGAGAACGTTAATTTGCCTAATTTACAAAAAAAAATAGAACTGGAGATGATTGAATCTCATATTTTCAATCAAACTTGAATCTTGCAGGCATGATGATTGCATTTTTGTTCCTTTACTTATGTGTGACCCACCCTTGACATTATTGTCCAAATGACAACATTTGCATGGCCCAATCCATTAGTTCTACATGTTGATTTTCAGAGAAATCAACAAATCAGTGAGTTGTTAGTTTCTTCTTTTTGACAATCATGAAAATGGCAATGACTTCACCAAATAGTGCATTTAAGTTTATTATATATGATCAATTATTGATAGGCACATTATATGTGGAAAATTTGAAAATAATGAGTATGTAACTTAACCTAAAGGGTGAAAGGAAAATTTCCATGTCTCAATTTTACGATGCCCATGTTTCTCTCTGGGATTTGATCCATGTTAACAAGCATGCTTCATCTTATCTTATTTAATTTGGAATTCTTCAAATTCTTGGAATTGCAATTGCACATGATTTGGAATTTGCAATTGATATTCCTTCAAATAATTTTTTAAAATCATATATATTCAAATAATAATAATAATAATAATAATAATAATGTACATGAAAAATCATAAGTCAAATTGATAAGTCATAAAATCTACCTTTTCCAGTTTCAATGTTTTGTGGAGTGCAAGTTGTCACAAAACCCAAAAATTCCCAAGGCCTCATATTTAAATAAGTTGAAGCCCCCTCATATTTTGACCTTGATAAACACAATAATTTTTTAAAGAAAATAAAGGAGGTTTGATAAACCCCAATGAACCACCTACATGACTAAAATCATCACGGACTAGAGCAAAAACTGGAAGTATAAAATGTGAAAAAAAGTAAAATTGGGGCCTTTTAATCATCAACATTTGAAAAATAATTTAATAAAATTTTGCAATAAATTGTTCAATTGATAATGAGAATGTGTTTTAAATTTTTTGGGTAATGCCTCCTACCTTGATTTGCCACCTTTTGCCTCTTTATTTCTATATTTTAAAATTTGTTTATCAAATTTCACTTTCCTTTTGTCAAGTCCTTGTTGTGCTTTTTATATTTTTAATTGATGTGAACAAGTGTAGGTTGTCAATTGAAGGTTAAGGCTTTGACACTTTCCTCGTTGGGAAAGAAGTAAATTTTACATCACAATTCAAAGAAATGCTTCGTTGAGGAAGTTTATTATTGTTCGTAAAACATTGCCTGGATTTTTCCTTTGCATTTTCAGCTCCCTTACCTGCCTGAAGAAATTTCTTCCAGCAAGTGGGATCTTCTGTGGTGGAAGGTACCAGCTAGGCTGCATTGGGATCTTCTGACCAATGGAAGGTACCAGCCAGCCTGTCACTATTTCAAAAATGTGAAAAAATACCAGCTCTACTTTATTTAGGAAAAGGACCTGAGTACAGGCCCTTTTTTCCTATACCTACGTTTTTCACTCACAAAAGTCTAATAAAAACTTGGATGGCTGGAACCATCACAGGAGAGAAAAAAAAGGGAAGGCCAAAGACGAACAGCCTGCAAGAACAAAAAAAAAAGAAGAAGGGAGAGAGTTAGCCCCTAATGTTGCATGCATGCAAATTGTGAGATCTAATAATAATGGGAGGTCCAGAACAAACATCATTCACAAACACAATCTTCTTTTTTATAGTAGATGCTAAAGGACATTAAAAAGCAATATTAACATGTTGTCTAAAAAATTGAATGCAAAAAGATAAAAATAAATGATCTCTTGATTGTCTATTATGAACAAGATAGGCACATTCCCTAATGAAACAATCTATATCACGTTTAGGTGTGTCATGCACCTCCATGGCCATTGGAAAAAAGTGGTGTCTCTTATAAAACCTTGTATACTTGCGGATTTTAATAATGACATTAAGTTTTGCAGTTGCACTTGTTGGTCGATTAATCACACTTGAAGCTATTGTGTTTCATGTTGTGTCAATAATCACCACATCAACAATGAAAACTTAGTCTTTTCGAGTCATGTAGAGATTAGTTCGTAATGAAACTCATGACATAAAAGCATACCACTGTTCTTTCCATACAGCATGCCCCCTTTTTTGAGTGAAGGCATACACGACATTTTGAATGGCATCATGTGTGACTATCCACTAACCTCCAAACAGGTAAGGAATTAAGTGTGTGCTAGATGCATCCAACCTGTGTACACATTCACATGTGAAAATACTAGATGTCGAGGACCAAATCAGACCAAGACGAAAATGTAAAGTTGAAATGAAAGTAAAGTGTGCGATGCAAAACCAACAAATAAATGATTTAACAACCAACCATAGCCCTACCCCTTTGCTCAAACAAGAATAAATGTAGGCTTTGGATGTTAAGGAAATGGAGTCATCTTCCAAAATAAACCTAAAAGATGTGTTGTTATGAATGTCAATGAAAGATGTATGTAGACTTGGGGTGTTGGTAATTATTAGGTTTTCAAAAAAATGATGCAATTCCCTAGTTGCAAGAGGAAAGTCATTTCACGTTGCATGTAAACATGACTAGAGTAGGTGGGCCCCCCCCCCACCAACCCGAGAAACATACTCTTCCAAAACCTATCGAAAATATAAAACCTAAAACATAAATACAAAGCCACTAAAGCCCAACTCACTAGAAAAGCAAATGGGGCACAATCTTCCATAAAAAGAAAGCCTATATCACCAAAGTATATAAGATTCCCATGATTTTGGACCCATAATGTTCTCACATACTTGTTCTCTTATTATAATTCATCACAAAATACTAGACCAATAATGTCCTCACATATTTGTATAACTCTCCTATCAAAACTTGTCAAAAAAATAAGGAAGAGAAAAAAAAAGTACTATACATGTGAAATAAGAAGATGAACAAGCTACACATCCAAACAAAATGCTCAAAGCAACCTAAGGATCTCCCATGAGAAGAAAATGATCGATATATGCCATGTTATGAAATAAAACTTCATTCACAAAATGTGCGACAAAGTACTTAGAACTCACTAACACATTCAAAATGTGTAAACCATATGTGATCAAAGTGTAACTTTGAAAAATCTTTATGGTGAATTTCAAAAGTTGCATTTTGACCCTAAGCCCAACTAATGTGCTCAACTAAGGTCTCATTCATAGGACCAACAAACTAACGTTTCAAAAACTTACTTTCCATGTTTTCCTTATTGACTTCCAAGTAGTCCAAGGGCGAGTGAAGTGGGAAGCTGCCATGGTACTACTCAGCTGGTATCTTTTTTTAAATGATACCCGACCCACACTGATAGATACCCGCCCTCTCACACCCGGTTCACAACATCGAAAGACAGATTAGGGCTAGGGTTCCAAAGAAAGCTGCAGAAGAAGAGACATGCTCACAGGATGATCGAGCACACCGGAGTAGCAATCTGGGCAGCTGGAGAAAGCCAAGGAGACGGCAATGGCAGAGAGCGTAACGGCGGAGGTCAAGGAGAATCCCAGCTTACGTGCAAGGGCCAAAGCTCGTGTCGACAAGCCTGAGCAGCCGTCCGCTGAGAAGCAGAAGAAGAGCAAGAACTCGGAAAATGCCGCGACCGATGATGAACAGTTGGGCAGATTGCAGCCTGCGTGTTTGGGAATTGGAGTGGCCGTCGTACTGGCATCCATTATTCTTTACCTTGCGACGCCACCGGGTCCCATGAAACCTGTATGTATCAGAGATTCCTTGCCTTCGAAAATCTTCAACCTCCATACTGTAATGCTGTTAACGATGTCTCTCGATGTCAGCTCTCTTGGGAAATTTTCGGGTTTTGTGCCTAAGCAAAACCGCTATGTACAAACAGAAGACTGTGTCTGTTTTGTGTTCTCAGAGAATTTGGACTCCCGTGGAGCTAGCCAGATACAATGGATCCAACCCTAAGCTACCACTTCTTCTGAGCATTTTAGGGTATCATTTCTTTCTTTTTCATTCTTTCATTTCAATCTTTCTCCATGAATGTCATTTCCAGCTGTTAATGAAGTGCTACGGGTGGTTTTCCCCTGAAAAATTCGATCTCAAATTGATTTCCAGGAAATGTTATGGACAATGTTTGGACTGATCTTCTTTGTGGGCATCTTGGCAAGGCCAGAAGTGTTTTTGATGTAAGTAAAGGCCATGTGCATTATGGACCCAATGGCAGTTACCATCATTTTCTTGGAAGGTGCAGTTCTCTCTCCCGCTCTCCCTCTCTCTCAGATTCTCTTGACTCTCTTATCTTGATTCCTAAACCCTAAACCTAACGTCTCTGCTTCCATTGTGTTTCCGATGTATATCTATTTGTTAATGTGCTTAAGGTATAGAGATAATTGCTTGAGTGATTCTAGATAACTTTTCTGACAAGGAAGAAAGCTGAATTGGTCAATTGAGAATCTGTGAGTGTGAGATACTGTCTTGAGTGTGTTTTGGCAAGTTTATTGAATCGTTGGTAAAACCCTAGCACTACCTCTTTCACAATGCAACACTGGTAGCATGTCTGTGGCTGAGCAGAAGGAGGACCTAATCCTAATGTAAAGCAGAATTTTACTGGACTTCTAGCTAATTCTGAGTCAGTTAATGGTGAAAATGAGGGGAAAGGAGAAAGATGTGCTCAATGCATAATAGTGCTGCTTGATAGCACAATCCAGTCAAACCTGCTGAAAAGCTTTGTGATTTTATTTTCAGAACAGAAAACTGAAGAGAGGTCTTGTCATCTTACTGTAGCAGGGATGCTTCACGGGCATTTGTATCTGGAAACTTTACTGGTAAGTCAATAACGATGATCCAAAGTCACCTATATTACTCCTACAACTTCAGTGCATTAGTACCATCAGTTAACATACCATGAGATTTGGGTAGTTCAGAAGCAACACCGTGATGTGTTTGGTTGTCTGGAATTTTGTTATGTCTTCTCAGCTGTGAGACATGTTGGACATGTTGCCTGTCTGAAAATTTGTGGGATTCAATGGCCTTGATTCTGCAGGTGCTGGATTGACTGATTCCTTGAAAGGACTCACTGCATCAGAGGTGAGCTCTCATGGTCTCTCTCTGGCTTGTTATCAACCTATATGTGCCCTGTAACAGAGCATCTAAAAAGTGTGCCTGAATCTCATTGCTCTGTCATAAACTGCTGAGAACTTGTAGACAATTTGCCTTACCAACCCACTGAAAGAAAGGTCTGACTAAAGCAATGTCACAAAATGCATGTAGCTTGCCTTAACTCAGGTCTTGCTGTTTCCAGATCAAGAGCATTGAGGATTGGCAACTTTTTTTTTCAAAGACTTACATGTGAGTTGATTGACCTTTCAGGTCCCCACAACCAAAGTTCTTGGGATTGTGGTTTGTGATTTGAGTTATCTTTCTCTGATAGTTTTTTTGGTTAGCCTTGACCTGTTTATGTTCCTTTCAAGTTCTTATTTATGCTTTTCTGGTGGCAGTACCATCTTTTGCTGTTTTTGTTATTCAGTAACCTGTTGGTGATTTCTTCTCCCAACTTTGTCTATCCCTGTCTATCAGGAGGAATCTCATCTGTGGGGTTGAATCAGCTACGTTGGGAAGCTTGTAGGAAGGTTTTATGATGAGGATGGGAACCCCACAAAGGAGCTCAACCGAGTGGCGAAGAAGATAGCACAAGCAAACAAACTTGCTGAACAACAGAAGGCAGATGAAGACCGATTTCCCAACTGCAATTCACGCTGGTCTCAAGACAAAGGCGGGGAGGTATGACTAGAACCAATTGACTCCTCAAACTCTGATGAGCCATTTGTTTGCTTTAACAGAACTCCCCTACCACGATCATCTCAATCCTGATTCCCCAAATTCTTGTCTTGACCTTCTATTACATATTTTTTCCAGTTGCATCCTGAATCCACCAGAGTCAAAGCTGTAATGGCAAGTCCTAAGTTTTGTTCCCCAACTGTTGGTCCATTGTATGTTATTGCCTGTTCTTACAACTTTTTTGGTTGTGATTCATGTTCAGGTGTGGTGCAACTCAGGTCACTATCCCCGTATAGTGGAGAGAGTTGCAGAATTGCCAAGAAAAGGACCTCCAGGAACACGATGTGCATGCTTTGAGGAAGATGAACTCAAGCGGCCTGGACTGCGGGTATACGAAAGCTGTGATTACTACTCCAACAAGTGCAACACGTCTTGAATGAGCAACCCATGTCTTACATGTTTCACAGTCTTGGGACGGCTGCTGTAGACTTAGATGGAACAACATTTGGCATAGATATCGTAGTAAGAAAGAAGCTAGCTTTATATGGGCCGTATGGAACAAAGTTATGGCTGTTAACGTGTGGAGAGCCAAAGCAAACAATGAGATAGATCATGGATGTGTGCTATGTGGTGATGTTGAGGAATCCATACTGCATAGGTTCTAGAATTGTCGATATGGGCAAAAAGCATGGGAATTTACCCACGTCATCCTGAATGGTTTGCTGTTCGGGCTGAATTGTGTGCAACATGCTGCTCTAATGAATTGGAAGCATGGGTTGTTTGCTGATAGGGTGTCGAGACGGTCCACAAAGTCGAAAGCCTATGGTCCTTACTTCTGGGCATCACTTTGTGGGTTATTTGGATTGAGAGGAATGACACAATCTTTAGGAGGGAAGGTTGGTAGATGGAAAGGTTCCAAATGTGCATTTGGAATGGTTTGCTTGATTATGGTAGGGCTTCTTGGTATAATTGTTTAGGCTCTATTAAGAGACACATGGCTGCTCAGCAGGCCCTCCTTGAGTCCTTTGATAAGCTTTGGGGTCGGAACAATGTTATTTGTTCCACAATTGGTAGATTTGTCAAGTGGTACTATGATGAACCTCATAAAGGTTTTATTAGCTGACTGTTTGGGTTGAATTTGTGTTGTGCTGCCCTTCTAGGTTGTGCTGTTCTTTTCTTTGCATTGAACTTTTTATTTGTGCGGTTTAAAAAAAATAAAATCCCATACCCCAAATTCATCATACTTATTTGACAAAAAATCACCCTAGCTTTGATAACACACATGCTTTGAACTTGGTCTTGACTCTTGCGTCTGAAACCAAATAATTAGCCATGTTGATCTTTTAATGTTTTATAGTAGACAATGGTACACTATGCAACCTATGATTCATCCTTTCTTCTGAACAGATTCTTTCAAGGTGCAGTGCCTCAGCAAGTCCTTTAGAGGTAATCTAGGTTCTCAAGAGATACTGTACTTCACAATTTACAAAATTCAACAATACTAATAATTTAATAGTGTGCAATATGGGCCTTTCATACAAATAGCCCATGTGAGGCAAAGCTGTGGCCCATGTGAGACAGAGCTAAGTGCGGGATTGATTCTCTTAAAGCCCATGTTGTGGGCTTTCATCTAATGGCCCATATAAAGCAGAGCTGATCTCAACTCAGTAAAAGCCTGAAGGTTGCGGGCTTTATTGGAATTGTGGTTTGCCCAAAATAAAGCTAAATGCACTCTCAATTCCAGTAAAATAAAGGTTTGCTAAATTCTAACGATAGTAATTTTCCAAATCTCCTATTGGCTAGGTATATAGTACATAGTCATAATAATGATTGCTCGATCGATCTAATTCATTGTCTAGACTCTTGAATCACAATTACGAGTGTAGGGTAAAGCCTTAAGATGAGGTGAATTACCAAAACAAAGTGTGAGCTGAGGAGGTCTGGCATAGAGACCCAGATGAGGAAAGATATGCCCAACAGACTCTTGGATGGGAGTACCCTGTGGAAGGCAAGGTAAGTTTTGAGAAAAAAGGAGAGAGGTGTGAAAGAACATAATGTACTGCCCAAAGGGAAAATGATAAGATGAAAAAAGATGTGGGAGGGAAATTATGGCCTGTAATGCCTATGATTTTAGACTTAGAAAACACTAGGAGGACTTAATGTTCAACCATTTTCACAACAACAATACTGAAGTTATGAATAAGTTGTCATGAGAAAAAAAAACTTTAAAGTCCCAATGAATACATTGTGTTAGGGGTCATGTCACAAAATTGACCAAAAAGACATTGCCTCTTTTCCAATGCACAATTTTCTTTATTATTGATATTAAATGTTACATAAAAACCTCTTAGAATTCTTGTAGTGTAATTACAAGGCATGTTCTAGTGCACAATTATTCCTCCCCCCTCTTGAGTGGGTGTTTTGTATTCATGCTGGGTTTACAAAAATCCTAAAGCCCCTGCTCTCTAAAGGTTGCATTGATTTTTATGCTGTGTAAAGTTGTGGACAGGAGAATTACCGAAATTGGGATTGCTCTTGGTTCACACCTGATATGCCTTTCTTTTGGTAATGCCCTTGCTCTCAACCATAAGCTTCATGCCCCACATGACATTACCATGTTGTCATGTCAAAAAAGGGCATCTCCACATCTCCATTGACGTAAGTGTACACATCAATTTGTGCTGGTACACCCATTTGGAAACCACTTACCTATCATGGCCAACTCATGAAGTACAATCTTTTGATCAGATTTTGTGTCATTGGTGCAATGGTGATGCATAATCTGATGCTTTTTACATAAGGAGAGCCCCAATAAAAAAGTATTGCATATGTGCCCTTGGAAATCTGAAGGTGACCAATAATTGTAATACATGTAAAAAGAAAAATTCCAAGTATGTGGTTTGGAATTTGTAGTACAAGGGGCAGCTTCAGCACATGCCTGTCAACTAATTAATTAATTTTGAAGAATTAATTTTGAAAACTACAACATTCCAAAATATTTCAAAAAGATTCTTCACTTTCTTTCACAAAACTTGGAATTGGGTCTGTGAAATTTTTTGTTTCTGAAAATTTCAGCATTTCTGAAAACAATATAATTTATGCCGAAGCTGCCAAGGTACTATGGCTTTTTATGTATTCTAGAATTAGGGTCAATCAATCAAACCTTGCAAGAGAACCAGGTGGTTCCTCACAGGGCTGAGCACTCTTGGCCGCTCTTTGTGACCAACAGTGGTTGTTGAGGGTTGTCGATTAGTGTCTTACCTAAAATGTTACCCAATCTAGAGATAATGTCCAAGTTGACTAATGCTTAAACGAACTTCTGGATAAGTTTTCTTGACATAATATCTTCTAAATTTCAATACAAACAAAAAATAAATTCGTGTTGGGTCTTCTTTGTTATCGTTTGATTGTCATTTTTTAGCCATGAGCACTCTTTGCATAGGGTTTTACCTGATTTTTTTTTGTTTATTGTCTGCTTTTGTTTTTTCTTTGGATTGTGTTTACTTGTGTTCTCATTTGCCTTGTACTTTTGATGGATGGGTTCCCATCCTTGATTTTTATTTACATTTTTTTTCTTTCAGAATAGGCTCTCATCACAAGTTATTCATCATCTTAGATTTTAACTCGGTCGTCTTAAAGTAGATGATCATACCGCAACACGGTGGTCAGCCCACTCTGACACCTGTGACCACTGAATTACTCATGTATTGGACATACTCTAAGCCCCGCTTTACACTAGGATTCAGGGCTGAGAAAAACTTGGGGGCCAAGTTTCAGCATTTTTGGCTTGTTTTTTAACCCCAAGTTACTGATAAATGCTAGAACATTGATCGTCAGGATATTAATATTGGCCCCCAAGGGTTGCAAATTGGCCTCCCAATTGCAAATTGGATTTTTAAAAAAATTCTGCCTTGACTCCTAAGTAAAGCCTTTGGGGGCTGATTTCAACTTATGCATCAATAGGAATGCTTGATTTGGGTTGAACATCGGCCCTGACTCCTAGTGTAAAGCGGGCCTAAAGTTTGTCATAACTTATTCGAACACTAAAGAAATCATGTTTTTCTCAGCATCTGGATCTTTGGCAGTAGTCTGTAGCAACCTCTACACCTGGAATGAGCTGCTGCAAAACGTAAAATGGGTCCTTAAAATAAAACAACATTGCTAACTTCTTTTGCAGAATTGAAACAACATGTAGAACCATGCTGCGTGGTTTATGCAGGACTGAAAAACAAACTTGTTCAACAGGCTAGAAAAACAAGCACTGGACAGACTTAGATGGGGGTGGGGAGTATTTAGTATTTAGCATCTCCCTATCTTTACACAGGGAGGGAAGACAAAGAAAAGATGGCAGTCTTTCCCATGCAGCCAATCAGAGTTGACAGTACCTTTCACGTGTTTGCAGAGAACTCTTTTTAAAACTGTGGGTAGTAGCCTAGACGTAAATGTGACGACACCATCATCCCCGAATAAAGACGAAGTAGTAAGTTGCACGCCATCGATGTCTCTCCCAATGCAACCGACCTTCATTATTCCCCATGAATTTAACGATAAATCACGCAGGAGGGTCTTAAATGCACGCATACTACACTGGTGAGGAGAACATCGCGTTGAAGTTCTACGTCATTTACAGTTTGCTCAGTCCTCACCCACTTCCACATATGTACTTTAATACGAGAGAGCTCTTGCAGTTCTAAGTGTTGAACAACAGTCTTTAGCAAGAGCAACTATGGGAGTCATGTCTATGTTTCACCTATTGCAATTAGAAGGAAGGTTCCAAGATAATTTCGCGCTCCTTATAACTCCTTTATTATTGTCGACACTTCTGGTTGTTGTTCTCCAGAGGTTTGGTTTTAGGAAGTCTCAGAAGCTGCCTCCAGGTCCATGGCCGTGGCCTGTTGTGGGTAATTTGTTCATGTTAGGAAAGTCTCCACACACAGCATTTGCACGTTTTGCTGAACAGTATGGGCCACTTGTGTATCTTCGACTTGGTTCCACCCATACTGTGGTGGCATCTTCGCCTGCACTAGCTAAGGAGTTTCTCAAAACCCAAGATCATGTGTTTCAAGCTCGTCCTGCTTCACTTGCTTTCAATATTTTGACCAACAATTTAAGCATGGGAGTAATTTCAGGTTCTACTTTCCGACATGTTCGAAGGATTTGTGTGAATGAATTATTTACCACAAAACGATTGCAATTGTTCCAACCCATGAGAACAGCAGAAATTCATGCAATGATCAAAGACATATATGTGGAGGCCCAAGACGACAAAGTGATAGATCTCAACTTCAAATTGGCATCACTCTCCACCAATAATATCACCCAAATGTTGTTTAGGAAAAGGTGTGTATCTTCGTACAAAGTTTTAATAGTTTCAATGTTGAAAAAAATCATTGAACAAAGTTGGGAATTAGAAGCATAATAATGATATGATCAAACTAGAGTCATTCTAGATGATCTTTGTTTTTTGTCAAAATATACATAGGTAAGACAGTTCTTGTTTAAACCTTTCAAATGGCTAGCTCACACATTATCACCATACAACTTTTGTGATGAACACCTATGTATGTTGTTTTCCTTATTTTTCATTCATGTGCATGGTAGTGAATGATCCATTTGTGCATTCTTTCTTGAACTAGGTGTTGCGGAGTGGGAACAAACCAAAGAGAAACACGGTGGTTCAAAGAAACAGTCGATGAAATGTTTCGTTGGTATGGTGTTTTCATTATTGCTGATTACATCCCTTACTTAAAGTGGGTGACCAAGCTTCAAGGGATTGATGCTTCCTTACAAGCACTCTACACCAAATTCTCAACATTTATCCAACAAATCATTGATGAACATAGGAGAAATCCAAATATTGTTGACAATGATACGATTAAAGACTTTGTGGATGTATTATTGACTATGCCTCAAGAAGATGGGACTGGACAGCTTTCGGATGACACAATTCAAGCTATTATATCTGTGAGTGGATACTATTAGACCGGTTTGATAAAAAAGAATGAATCTAATATATTAATTCACTTAGTCTGTCCTTCTGTCTGTGACACGACGTTCTGGTGCAAAAGCATTTTCTATGTTTCTGCTGCAGAACCGGCTATAGGGAAAAGCATAGTCGTCTGGAACGCTTGACTGGCCCGTTCCCTGTGGAGCCCGTTCCCTGTCTGTGGTGACAAACAAGGCAGGGCAGGGCGGCCAGGGCAGTCGCTGCGGGGGGTCGGGCGAGGTGCCATTTCTATTAAAGAAATCCTTGGCGAAAACCGAGGGACCTGCATCTAATCAAAAATAAATACAATTTAAAAAATATATATTTTCATTGTAGAACATATTAAAAAAACTAGAATATTTTTGATAAAGAAAATAGAAACTAAATAAATAAATAAATAAATAAATACATAAAAATAGAA
>Ga0209208_10009861_pt1 | contig 12499 bp, 6 predicted proteins | sample S1TSphfallax_3_FD_187694 | JGI IMG/M metagenome (GOLD analysis project Ga0209208, IMG submission 187694) | Host-associated microbial communities from peat moss isolated from Minnesota, USA - S1T2_Fd - Sphagnum fallax MG (SPAdes) (version 2) | ecosystem: Host-associated > Plants > Peat moss >...
CTCAAACAAAGCATTATGCAATAAACTGAAACAACAGAATGCAATGAAGTTGATGTGGCCTTCAATTTGGACTCAGATTATTCTCCATGTGGATTGCAAGATAAAGTGGATGATATGAACCACAAGAAGTAACATCAATGTCAATTATAGAAAGGTAAAACCCACAAATGGGGCAAGGTGATGTATACAATGTCCTTGGCACCTATGGGTTAATTAACATGATGCTCAATTTGGAGAGGCTTGTCAACAACTCGATAATGGACATCAACTTGATTTGATGTATTAACCCTTTAATCCAGCCCTTGGGTTTAACCGAAGATTACATGTCCAACAAGTCCAACTCTGCACAACATGAATCCAACAGTTCTGGTTCTGCAATCTGCTTGGACTCCTATTTTGTGTCCAGACTTGAAAATTGAGCTCTTTGTCCATCACAAACATTTCCCCTCAATGTTTGGACCTCATATTTCTAGTGCATCTTTTGAGCATTCATATGAGACTTTGTCTAGGGTGAAAATGTAGTTTTTCATGTGCCATGTTTTGTAGCAACCTATTCGAAGTTGCAATCTAATTTGGTAAAGATATTGTCACCCATTTTGACCTCTCCACAAGTGCACAATCCTCATTAGTTGACACACCCGCCACTCAAACTGTATATGAACAATTTGAATAAATTGGAGTAGAGAGCACTTGGGTATGTATCTTATATGGTACAATCATTTTCTTAGTTGAATTATTTGTTGCTTCAAGGTGAAGGCTCATCTTGAAGATAAAAACTATTGTTAAGTGTAGACAAAGCACCCAATATTATTTATTGTCCACCAAATGTACTAAGATCCAAAAAATCAATGGTCATGTGGGATTGCCTTTGCTCAACCCTCTTAGTAATTTAGTGGATATACCAATGAACAAAAAAATGCCAACCTTGTTTAGTATTTCTACATTTCTACCAAATCAAGGTCTACATTTAGATTTCCAATAGTAATATACCAAAATTCAATAAATCTTCATTAATAACACTACTACCTTTCAAGGTTGTTAATTGATAGTTGTTCATAACTACATGACATTGTCCATGAATATTTTTCACCTCAAGAACTCCACTTGCCTACTTTTGGTTTGTCTAGTTATGTTATCACCACCACTCATAATGTCTACTTTCAAAAGGAGAAAACCAAAATAGCATAATAAGTTGTCAAACAACTATCTATTGTTTTGTCAAGGTGATTTATTAATGAAATATTGACGAAACATGTACTAACATCCACTCTTTTGATTTGAAGATGCAATAAAACAAAAGAATGATCAAGACATAGGCTTGAGAATGAATAGATTAAAGCTATGTACCTCCAAATCAAGACCCCTAAATTGTGCTTTATATAAAGGCGTTTGCAAGGTGAAAGCACATTACTATGACCATTTTGGACTATTGTTGGTCATATATATTTTCTTGGGTCCAAGTTACAATATTATGTGCAACTCAAATGTACTCTGTGAATTACAAAAAAAATGATTCAAATAAATGTAGCTAACATTCTTATCTTTCTAAATTTGAGGTTATTACAACAAAATCATCAATATTCAACCAAAGGGGGATTTTACAACTTAGTGAAAACAAGTGTCACAATCCATGACAAAATGGTTTTCACTTAGTGCTTATAATGACCTAATCCAATGTATTCATAACCTTGGGAAATGAGATTTAGAATGATTATAACAAATTTAAGGCCAAAAAACAAAGAAGAATTTTTATCGGGGGGGTGTTATTCCACATTGGGGACTTCAAATCTTGCAACAATTTACAAAGTTCATTTAGATATTTTGATCAATTATTTCAAAACTTACCTTTCATAAATACGTTTAAGAAGATTCGTAGTAGGATCATTTAAAGTTGGACACAAAAAATGTTTAAATTTCTATTAGTAATTTCATTATAAGCAATAGGTCCTAGTTTTTTTTTTTAATTAGCTCTATTTTGGACTAAAAAAATTGTTGTTTTTACTCCACCCTAATGTGCATTCACCCTATATGGTTTCAAAACATATATATTATAACATAACAAAATTTGACAAACTTATCCAAATTCAAGGACTAATTTGTCATTCAGTAACATGTCATTCACCTAAATTGAAATGGGCTAGTTTTCTTGATCAAGGTTAATCTAGAACTTGCCATGTCCCTTGGATTGATTGAATATTCTTGCAAAAGGTACAAATGTGTCAAAGAAATAACAATTCCTTTGTGAAAATTGACTTAATGATGCAATCAAAGTTTTCAAAGAAGACATTGATTGTTCCACTCTTATGGATACCTAGTAGATAATTACAACATAAAACATTTAATGCAAAGCGGTTCTCCATTGACAAAGGTAGGGTTTAGTACTTTCAAATGTGATATGTGTCTCATGTCCTTATGCAAAGGGGCTTGCAAAGTCCCAAAAATTACAATCATAAAATGTAATGTTCAACATGCATGGTTCACTCATCGATTTTTCACAAAAATTGAAACTATCAACCTCATTCATGTATTACATTACATGGGTGGCATATGTTAATTGGTCCAACCACAAGACAAAGGTCAAGTATAGTTCATACGAGGGGGTATGTCTTGTTGTTGTTTGGGTGGTATCATCATTTTAGTGTTATCTTTATGGTAGCCCATTGACATTGATGGAGTAAAATCATTTCATTGGAAAGTTCACAAAATGGGCCCTTATCCTACATGAGTATGACTTTGACATAGTTCATAAGGTAGGTAGGGTCAATAGGGATGATGGTGGATTAAGTTGGAATTCAAATTTTTAACAAGACGGTTGGGGTTTGTTGGCATGATGATAGAAATTTGGAGAATATGTCATGAAACTATAGATATAAAGCCTTGTTAACCATTTGATAAGATGCCTCACCAACTGTAATGGTCGAATGCCTCCTAAAGGCTTGGCCAAAGCCAATAACTTAGCAACACCAAAAATGCAAGCCATAAACTATGGGATGTGACAAACTAACCACATGGGAACTCTACTAATGAAGTTGAATTAAACCATTACCCAAATCCTCGAGGTTGGAAAAATCCAAAAAGTACTCAAAGGTCATGCATGATGAACCACTTACAAACAAATGGGACATGTGCAAGAAAACTAAATTTTAAAAATCCATGGAAAGTTCCACATTTATGTCCAGCTGAAAGTCCATCAAAGAATTTGAATAAAGAGAATTTAAATTTTAAAAATGCAAGGTTTGCAACACAAAAATTGTCTATAATGATGATAGAACCAAGGCAAGAAGGGTGAAAACCCTAATCGCATGCACAAACTTTTTGACATGGCCAAAAGCTAGGGTATGTCCTAACCAATGCGAAAGGGGCACAATAAGAGCAAAAACTATAAAAAATAAGGGGCAATAAAAGACCACCCAAAGGTAGCCCTACCCTTAAAGTTTTTTAAAAATCTATTACCTTCCTACCTACCTACCTAATTATGAATTGGTAGCATAACTTAAAGGGGGGCGGGGAGGGGGGGGTTACATTGCTATGGTTCTTGACGCTATGGTGGATAGAAGAAGTGGGGGGGTGCCCAATGAGCTTTGCAATGAAATATGTGTAAGCGCAATGGCAACAACAATAATATAAATAATAACCATGGTGAGTATGGATAGGCAAAGCCCATTTGTCCTACATAGGTCTAATGTCCCTCATTCCACCCTTGATGCAAGACATAACAACTAATAAAAAACTAGTAGCTCTAGTGCCTTTCACTCCAAACATTTTCAAACCCTTATCAAACCTCAAATGTTTTTTTTCTTTTCAACTTTATAACCAAACCTTTAGCCACCTAGGTTTCTAAAGGTCCCATCGCTTCAAGCTTCTTGGTCTACTAGGGCCTTATTCTTTTGTAGTAGTTACTAAATTAATAATTTTGTTTCAACAATTGGACAAAACATTAATAAAACTAGAATTCGCCATCACTACTAAAAACCAAGAATGTTGATTGGCTTCAATCAAACGATGTGGCATGCAAGTTTTTCAAATCTACTTCTCTAGGGACCAAGCCCTTTTCCTCTCACCCTTTTACTTTTCTTTGTTTTCATCAGAAAGGATGCAAAAGTCTAAATTTCCAGGGAAAGATTATAGCAACGTTGTTTTAAAAATGTCAATAATGGTAGTCAAATGGCCTACATTTTTTGTTTTTTATCTTGTTATGTTAACCATAACTAAAACAAGTTTAGTTATCCCTAGGCAAATAATAATATATGGGCATTACTAGGGGACAAAAAAATCTCCAGAAAAAACACAAACAAAAATCAAATTTGACTTGTTTATTTTTGTCTTGTTTTCCTTCTTATGTTATGTCTTATGCTTCATATGCTAGCTCCATTTCTTCAACACAACATTCCACAACACTACAACTAGTGGTCGCAATGCCATTTGGACACCATCAAATTGTTGCAATGCCTCCCTAGCTCCCTACCTTCCTTCCATTCCCATCTAGCGAGAGAGAGAGAGAGAGAGAGAGTTTTGATTACATAGGCAAAGATGCAATGATCAAATATTTTAAGTTTGAAATCCTAACTCTTTTTTAATTCACTAATCATTGAACAATGGAACCCCTTACACTAAACACACCATGTCTTTTCCATTCTTTTACTAAATTGAACAATTTTTGTGGCATTAAAAGCATTAAGTGGAAGACTACAAATGTTTTTTGGGTTTCAAAAGTAAAGGAACAATGTGGGAGGATTGGACTTCCTTTGAGTTCTTAAATGTTTGTTCACCAACCTATCTACCCTAAACATATTAAGTATTTTTTAACCTTGTCTATATAAACAAGGATTATAACAATAGGGTGTTGAATAGACTTTCATGTAGGTGTGTTGAAAAATTATTATGGTTAATGAAATTGTTGAATTTGGTGGTTTGCAATTTTTTCTTTAGTTATTTCACATGAACTAGTAATTAAATGTGTAATAGGGTTTGGTAGGTTTGTGAGAATTTTAAATAACAAATGGAAATGGTAAAAAGGATCATTATTTTCAATGTTTAGTAGAATAGGGTTACAGTTAAGCCTAAAGACTTTATTTTATTTTCAAATGAATGGAATTGTTGGATTTGATGGTTTAAATTTATTTTTTAGTTATCTTGAGTGAACTAACAATTCATGGTGTAATGCTTATTTATAGCCAAGCTTCTAACACAATATTTTTGCACTTTGTTTAAACTTTCAAACTAATTTGGCATCTATTTCAAGGCTGATTTTTTAATGATATGTGGAAAATATAAACTTGATATTGGTATAAAGCAAGTATATATTTAATATTATTTCAAAGCCCATACTAGATGAATATTGGTATCAGGTTAATATTGTTCAAATCATATTTGATTGGGAAGTCTTTCAATACTAATATGAATACCCATAACATATGCTCAAGTTTCACCTTATATACCAATACAACATTGGTGAAAACCTTATAATCTTCATCCAAAAAATGCCCATCACATGTTTGAAATAAAATACCAATAATAAATCTCCTGATTACAAAACATTGGGTCACTCTAATTTTCCCCTCCTATCCACATGCCCACTTGTCCTTTGCCTTGCCCCCCCAAAATAGACATTTCACACAATGTTGATCAATGCACACAAACAAGATTTCACAAAAAGAAATCGGGTCTTTTTAAACTAACCAAATTGCAATTGGGAGGAATTTTCAAAATTTTCACAACTATAAATAATTTTATTTAATATTTCAAAATTTCCATGTCAATTAACCACATTAACCAACTAAGTACAAGGGTTGATTACATTATAGGTTGAACCCATTGACTTTATTAATTAATTGTGGTTTTCCATAATCAATTACTTAACTTCATCTTAGTAACATGATTTGATGTGACATCATTATAATAAAATGCAATATTTTTTATTTTAATATTTTTATTGATCTGAATCTTTTTGCCTTCTATTCAACTTGACCAAAATGCATTTTTTGACAAATCAATTTGGACCTATTCATTTGGACTATTATCTATTTGATCATTGTTTTGATTATAATCAACATATCCAAAAAAATTGTTAATTTTGTGTAGCAATATTTTTTGAACATTTTTAAAAAGTTGGTGCAAGCAACTCTTGGGATTGCTTTCACCCGAGGATAGGTAGTCTGTTCTGATATTGTGTTTTTGAATCTTTCATTTCATTTGTTTGTTTTTTGCCTCAAGGTCTTTAGGTTAACTTTGGGTTTCATAGAGTTGGATTCTATCATTGGAACTGTGAGCTCTACCCCATTAAAACATATATTCAAATTTTTATATCAATTTTGATAATAATTTATTAGTGGTAGGTAAATAAATAGGTAGGTGGGTCAAAAGTAAATACTAAAAATGTCCCATATTGATAAGTGACTTAAGGAATTATATGAAATTCAATTCATAATTACACACAAAAAATGTATAATTAAGCATTGATTTTTTAATTTCCTAATGATGAGTCCCATAAAAATGGATCGATGTTTCATACCATTTGTGGCAGACGTTGAATTTCCAATGTTTCAATTAATGTGATTCATGTAAACGTAGGACATCATTTTACCTTCCCATTGAATTGGATTGTGTCATGTTGGTATGGATGGCTAATTGGTAGATATTTTTTATGCCTTTCAAGCACCCATTTCTCCAACATTGAAGATCATCTTGACCCAACATGTAACCTATGTATGGGGCATCTTTTTGTCTTTTGTTTGGCACCTTCATAATAACCTATGTGATGAAAGTCATGTATGATCCAAATCACCGTGACTTGAAGTAAATGGTTCACAACACATCATATGCAAACAATCCCACCCATAGTTTTTGCATTTTCTATTACATTTGCAAAGTAAAAATGTATTTTTTCCAATTATTAACTTAACAAAAACATTGTGAAAAACTTCTTAATTGTTAACAAAGTGAAAAAATAATAACATAAACATGTGACCAACCATCTAAACCATTGTATGCTTTTGTGTGAATATGCATTCATTTTTAGAACCTTCATAGATAGAGATGGAAAATCTACACATACCTAGTCCCATGTTTTCACAAAATTGATCGCACCACTAAAATTATGAAACACTTGTCAAATGGATGTGCTTGAATTTGGGTCCATTAATGCACATGAACAACATTGAACTTGTTTCCTAATTTCATTATCTTTCACAAATCAAATGTGGGATAATATTTTGTTGTAATTTACAAAATGACATCATCATAATAATGGTGAATTTCCACTAGATCTTAAATAATTTTCAACATTAATTTTAACTAAATAAAAATTCAAATAACAAATGGAAAAAATATTTTTTGATTAATTCAATTTTGTAGCATGTCACCCCATAAATCAAAAAATATTTTAACAATTGTCAAAGGGAAATCAAATTTTAACTCTTCCAACAATGCAAGATCATAATGTAGGTTTTTCAATATAACATTTGGTATATTTCTATTTTTTGCAAACTTCCATAAGGTCTTCAAAAGAATAAACAACACCTTTGAGTTCTAGATTTAAGTAATTGTGTTTTTTCATGTAATTGATATTTTTTCATGCAAAAAATCTCTCCACATTGAAGCATTAATTGTCATATTTCAATGTCATTAAAATATTATTTGAAAAAAAATGAATTAATTTATGCATGAAGTATAATATTAGATTTGATATTGTGAAAAAATATATATTATTTTCAAAATAAAATTCGTTTAAAAATATTTTGTGGTAAAAAACACCTATTTTTGGTTTTTATTAACATGACTAAACCCATGTGTGATGTAATTTTTATAATGAATATGAATCTTGAATTAATTTTCTTGAATATATATTAATAATTTAATCTTGTATATGTTCATATATGTAATATTTGATTTTTATGTAAATAAAATTTACTTTATGACATATCAAATAATGATATGATGGCTCTTGTAAGGTATTGTTAGAAAAGAAGGATGTGGAAACATGGGAAACCCATGTGGCACATGAATACTTGTATCAAACACAAATGCAATATAACATATGTTAAAAACAAACACCTATGGTGCTAACAACTTCAAATGTTGAGGTAATGGGTTTGAAGCCATATTCTTTAAATGACATATTACAAATTCTCAAGGAGTTGGAGTACATGGGACCTTTGATACCAAACTTGAAATAATACTACTTGATCTACTGACTACAAACATGTTTGAATGGTGGTTTTACTCCACCTATGTTGATTTCCCTCATCAAACTCAACAATTTTGAACAATTTTGGCAAATTCAAGGTTTGGAATTTCAAGAGTACTTGGCCTACAACATTATCTATGGTTACATTATTTTCAATGATAGTTAGGGGTAAGGAAAAATGGAAGAGTTAGTTGGTTGCCTTGATGCATATGCTTTAATTATTATTGGTTGGAAATAACATATTAAAAAATGGTAAGAGGTTGTTAAGCGCACCATCCATGAAACCCAATTTTGTAATGGCACGCCCTAAAAAAATCCCAAACACATTTGAAAAGAGGTGGGAGGAAACAAATGATGTTGGGGACAAATAATGAATTACCTATATCTTTTAGCAACAAAAATAGATTTATATCAATAGGCGATGAGTACCATCAACTACCAACTCACCATGGATAGTACCAAGAAGATCAAGCATTAAGCCCATTTGGGATAAACCATTTATACATTAGAAGCTGCCATTTTTAAACATCAATGTTTAATTGTACAATTGAGAAGGCAAACCCAAGACATTAATTCAAAAGCACTATCAACAATGCCTTCCCCATCCATTAAACGTTGGACCTAATAAAAGGTACAATGGGATGTTTAATAAAAAAATACAAACATTGCAAAACTTTGAAAAGTTGGAGTTCGACCTAACATTTGACAACAAGGTTGATGATTTCCTTACTCCTATAGATATTTCATGACCCATCTTAGAAAATTAAAGGATTGTTTGAAGACATTACAATATAAAATTAAAAGACTATGTGAACATGCAATACATTCATTTTTTTGACCAATTAATGTTGTGTAAGATTTGCATCCTTTTAGCATATCATCCTAAATTTGATGTTTTAACTTGCATAACAAATATATTTCTATTTCATCCTTAGTGGTGGAACTAATGAACTTCATATCATATAAGTTTAAATGTAAGCCAATTTTTGTATTGCATGGCCTACCCAAAATGAATTTAGGTGGAGTAGTGGCCTAACCTTTAAAGTACAATTCATTTTAGTATTTTCAATCTTCTCATGTTATAATGCCCATTCATATTTTTGGGTTTTGTGTGTTCCACCATGTGTGAAGGACATTAAGTCCAATTTTTTTATGTGATTGATACTGTTGTTTTTATAATGTTTTGTCCTCCTCTCATAATTGATGATAGATTGATATGTATGTTTTTTTATAGCACACCTCCTTTACCTATTTCCCCACCCATAATGTGATGGGTGACTTTGTTCCCTTTTTTAGTGAGATGGTTAAGATGTTGGAATTGCAGATTAATTCACAAATATTAAATTGGGATGAAAAATCTAGGTTTTTCATAAATAATTTTTCTTTATTGGGTTCTCATTTTGTTATTTTGACATGTGCAGACAAATCAAGGGCAAAAGCTTCCTAGTTGTTGGTTTTATAGTTAAGGGCATTAGAAGTGGTACTAAAAGATGAAAGGATAATCTAGCTAGAATACCTAACACCTACCCCTCATCAAGTCACCTTGGTCCTTCACAATTAAAAATTCTTGGTCCATGTCCCTTTCTTAATGATTCATATGGAAGATGAACAAGTTAGCTGATGCATCCTCCATCACACTTTCTTCTTGGTGATCCAATCCTTTCAATTCCTTGAGTAGAAAGATGATACATTTTTAATTCCTAATTGTAATCGAAGATATTTGTATGTTAATTGATTTCTACCCTTATTCACCCTTTTTGGTTAAAAAGGTAGTATAAGTATGTTCCACCACCTACACATATCATAAAAAAAAACATCGTTCAACTCTTACAAGTTATATTTTCCTTGTTCTTATCGATGTTGCTTTCACCTACTTAGTTTTCATCAGTCTTTTTTGTTTGTTAGGAAATAATGATTGTTGAATATAATGTAATTTCCCAATTCTTGAAATTGGGACTCCTACCACTTTGGACACCCATAACTTCTTTTGTAAACCTTTGATTGAAGTGAGGTTTAAAGTAAACTTTTAGCCCTCATCAAGAGATTTTTAATGATATGTGGCACGCCTCCTACACACATGTAAATTAGGGTGATTCTTGATTTTTTGTGGTTGAGAATCAAATTGACATTTTGACTCTTGACCCTTCTTTTGGCCATAACTTGTGTTGTAAGTATTCAAATGGATGATGTGACTCCATTTAAAACATTTACATATTAAGGTATTTCCAATGGTATAAGGAAGTTCTAAATTCCAATGAATTTTGACTCATCAAATTACTCTTTGAAAATTTAGGAATTCATCAAAACTCTAACTCCCAAAGGGGGAATCCATTTGGGAGTGTGTGAACTTATTTTTTCACACTTTCTTGCACTATTGGGAGTGTGAATGTGAATCTTGGGTTGCATTTCCGGCCTTCACCTTTCCATGCCCTTGCTTTGGTCATGAGCTTACAATTAAGGTCGTGATAATCACCATGTTTTAATCTTCTATCACCATTTTCTTACAATTTTTTCTCTTGATGTCCTTCGTTTTTTATAATTGCCTGTTGCATATGTTTTTTAAAACTTTTAGTTGAAGCCTTTCACATTTAGAATAAATTGAAGTTGATAATTTTATTTTATTTTAGTTATTAACAACAAAATAATTAATTTTTATGATCATTAGGAAGATAATCATGTAACTATAAACATGTAGTTCATCACATAATGAATTTGTTTTTGTTACATGTTCAAACAAAATCAAGGGTAGTGAAAGGTGATGTTTTGGAAATAATGGAACCCAAGGCCAATAGATCAAAATCACAAAGACAAAATGAAGAAACAAGAGATTTCGCCAAATAGAATGATAAAGTAGGATATCCATGCCAAATTTGGAATTTTTCATCCCATTGGATGGTAGGAAAAAACTAAATACGTACACGTGGTTACTCATGAAATTTCGTGCAATATGATATGTCCATGAACAAAAAACACGGGGAAAAAAAATCCATGAATATAAAATTTTCACAAAATTAAAGGGATATTTTATGGCCAAAAGAATTTTTATTTTTTGAAAACACGAGTCCTTGGAGGTAATGTTTTTTATGGAATTCCTGATATGTTATATGTTTATAAGCAAAATAACAATTAAAAAAATGTCAATGGATGCAATTTCTTGAAATTTTAAGTAATTATGTACAATATGATATGTCTATGAGTAAAGGAAAAAAAAAGTTATAAATTAAAAAGTGGCAACTTAAAAGAGAAAACTCGTGCACTAAATAGAGGAAAACAATAAACTAATGGTTGATAATAAATGATTGAGGGAAATCTACCCCAATGTATAAAAGGAATTGCATGTTATAATCCTAAATTTAAAAGATCTATAGAAGGATAATGTTAAATTGGTTGGGAAATCTTTAAAGGTTGAAAGAAGGTTGATTGTGGTGTAAAGAATGAGAAAATATCACTAGTAGTAGAATAATGTTTTTTTAAAAAAAATGAAAAAGACCATTCATTAGTTGAGAATATAATTAATAGAAGTTCTTTTTAATTCCATTATCAACCCGAAATTGAAATTTTTAACCCTATAAAAGTAATAATTATAGGCTCATTAGCTAATTGTCATTTCTTGGGAACATGTAGAAGACATTTTTGAAACAATGTTTGACTATGTTGAACACTACTACCATGTATGAAGTTTATAATAATGGATGTTGAAATCAATACTTAAATAAGAATTTAATTTTCATTAAAAAATCTCAAATGCCACATGTCAATTTGTTTTTGTTCAAATGCCATCATGTAAATGTTCAAATTTGACCATGTTGATATTTCTTTGATATATATTATAGACAATCATTTATAAAACAAATCAAGTTTTGCCACATTGTAAAAATTTGATTAAAAAATGTGTTGAAATCTATGACCATCCATAATGGATGGGCTAAATTAATTTCAATAAAAAAAATTTGCCCAAAAACTTATGTTGGTAAATGATAATTAATTATAATAAAATGATTAGTAATTACAAATGTTATATGTTAGTCAAAAGTTGAAGGTATATATGTTAACCATATATTTTATCGATGAAAAATGTGTTGACATTACACAAGTCATCATTTGTGATAAAAAACTTATTGTGATTTCACTTATGTAACCAAGGGGTTTTTCAGTTGCAAAGTTAATTATAATTATTTTTTAATCAAAAATTGAAGTTATAAATTGACATTTTAAAACTATTGCTATAAAACAAAATCACACTCCGAACAAATGTTGAATAGACTTCATGTAATTGGAGGTCTTAGTTTTATTTATACATTTTTGGGGACTTAA
>Ga0209208_10009862_pt1 | contig 12498 bp, 10 predicted proteins | sample S1TSphfallax_3_FD_187694 | JGI IMG/M metagenome (GOLD analysis project Ga0209208, IMG submission 187694) | Host-associated microbial communities from peat moss isolated from Minnesota, USA - S1T2_Fd - Sphagnum fallax MG (SPAdes) (version 2) | ecosystem: Host-associated > Plants > Peat moss >...
GGGGGGGGGGGGGGGTCCAGCTAATCACGAATTACCAAATCAAGCATGTGCGGACACCAATTATTTTATATAAGTAAGATGTTAAGGGAGACTTATTATAATCTAAATCACTAAATCTTGTTTGTTTTTCTTGGAGCAACATTTATTATCATACACAATTTGTACAAGTTGATGGCAACTAATGAAGTTGTTATATTTCTTCTTGGTGGCATGTGCAAAGTAGTAAAATGGAAGGTGTGATAACTAGTATATGATTTCAATTATTTTTTACAAATCCATTTTCATGTCAACTATATAAATATTATTTGTCCACTATTTTGTGATTATTTTTGAATTGTGTTATTACTAGTTTTCCATTACATTGCAACTCACAACATCATTTTGGCTTATAGACCTATCAAACCATAGAATTCATTGAAAGTAAAAGTAATATGTGTATTGTATTACAAATTCAATTTGTCGCAACCCTACTTTGGCCAAGTGTGGGGGTGAAGCCCAACACTTGGAAAAAGTGGGGATTTGGAGTCCTCTGGGACTCCCGAATGTTCAGAGCTCAACAGCAAGGCCCAAAACACCTCGCATTGGGGCGTTCTTGGTGTCATTGGAAATTTTTTGAAGCGTAGATATCGAAAATGGCCTCGCATTGGCCATTTGGACATCTGTCGCCCAAGTTATGGGCAGAAGAAGGGCCGGGAGTCAAACTGGCAGTTTGACTCCCGACCACTAAAAGTCGGGAATCGACCTCTTCCCGACCTCCGAATTGAGAGTGCGATATGTCGTTGGAAAGATGACGACGAGGGCTACAAGTTTGGTTCAGACCTCATTGCGATCAGACTTCGCAATCGAGAGTTATGAGCTCCCAAAGTCCCGGGACTCCACCCGGGACAATTTCGGGACTCCAACTTGGGAGTCCCGGGAAAAAGAGCCAATTGGATGTAGTCCCCGAAACGTGGCGTAGAGAATACTATATGGGGGAAGGTGGTGGCTTCCCCCGAGTCCGGGTCGTGGTGTGTCTCGTGGTCCAAAGTGCCCGTGGCTTGTCCCAACACCCAAAGGTGTCTCGGAATGTGAACTAACCACGTGGGTGGTTTGTTTTGATATAGATTCATGCTTGATCTACTAAATCTTCTTCCTAGTCTAATCCCTGGGCTCCCAACTCGACCCTCTACCCCTTTCTAGAGTTGGAAGCCGGGAGCGTGCCTCCAAGTCTCAACTTTCCGTAACTTGACTTTGTGAAACCCTCAAGTGGGTTTCACCCCGTGACTTGGGAGCGCGTCAGGGGGGTTTTCTATTAGTGTCCATTTGGTTGTTGTAAAGATTGGCAAGTTCAATCCTTTGTCTCAACATCCTCATCTCCTTTTCTAAAGCCTTTAAGTCCTTTAGAACCATGCCCGCATTTTGCCTCATATCTTCAAGTTCATGTTACAATAATCAAATTTTTTCAGTTACATGTTGTATCTCCACCTGGTGCCTGTGTTTTTTCAACAAACACTTCATCATGGCTTTGTAGCCTTTCCACCCTCACCTTGGTGGTTCTAAACTATTTGTCTATCATGTTCAAGGACAACTCCATGGTCTTGTAGTTTGCCTATTATTGTTCCAAGGTCTTTTGCAAAATAACCCATTATAAGTTTATCAAGCCTAAAGTCTTACTGATTTTGGTAAGCTAGTTGTGTAGTTTTAATAATTCATTCCAATAGTTGGAATTTTCAATTTCCAACTCTAACACCCTCTTATGTGCACCTTCCAAAGTTTGAAGCTTTGACTACATATGTTGGATGGTAAAGGCATCCTTTATGCAAATAGTCTATAGTTGTTACAATTGGCCTTTCAAATTAGCCACCTCTTGCATGTTTTTTTTATAATACATCCTCTATTGCTTTCTTTTTTGTTATGGCCAACCAAAAAACCCTTGAGATGTTGCCCATTGTTAGGGCAAAACCCTTGGAACAGAACAAGTGATCCTCCAAGGATTTCAATGAAGAAATAACTCAAGGGGCCATTACCGTTTTAATATTAATAGGTGGAGGAAAAAATTCACTTCATTTGAAAATGAAATGTTAGGGGGGTGGCGGTTTTCGGTTGACTTTGCTAAGTTATGTGGATGAATTCCACCAAGAAAATAATTTGGTGGAGTTTACATTTTTGATATCTCCCCTACCAGAATTTCCTTTCCCTTTAATTGATGATGCAATTAATTAGAGAGAGTTGTAGGGGTTTTAATACCTTTTGGCATCAGATTCAATTAATGTGGAAGCCTTACACCAGAAGTTTGTGTAGGTGAAACTAGATTTGGACTCCACATTCTACCTTTTTTTCCTTGGACTTAACATTTTTAGTGACCTATCTACCAAACTTTCATTTACCTGGTGACAATATTAAATTCCTAAGATGAAGCCGCCCCAAGTTCCATGATCGCAAATGTCGCAACCCTAGTTTTGGGCTCGCGACCAAAGCAAAGCGGTTGCAAGGGTGCGGGCCAAGAGGAAGCTCGGGAGTCACATCACATACTTCCGGGAGTGTAGGAAAGTGTGAGGGAGTGAACCCTCACACTCCCGAAGCAACTCCCAGTTTGGGAGATGGAGTCTAGATGGACTTCCAAAACTTCAGAGAGCAATTTGAGGGGTCAAAACTCAATGGCTTATGCCGTTCTTTATATCATTGGAAAGATCTTAGAACGTAGATGTCTAAAATGGGCTCGCATTGCTCATTTGGACATCTAAAACACAAGTTATGGCCAAAAAGAAGGACCGAGAGTCAAATTGGCTAGAAAAAGTCAGAAAAAGTCGAGAATCGACCCGATTTACTTAGCTACAGACAACGTGTGACATACCGTTGAAGAGCTCTCGACAAGAGCTACAACTTTGCTTTAGACCGCACCTCGATCCGAAGTTTGATCACAAAATTATGGGGCTCCAAAGTCGCGAGAGTCCCCATTGATGCGATTTCGGGACTCTCATGTGGGAGTTTCGGGAGAGAAAAGCCATTTGGATGTAGGCTCCGTGGAGAGGTGCAGAGTATACTATAACGGGGAAGGTGGTGGCTTCCCCCAAGTCCGGGTCGTGGTGAGTTTTGTGTGTATGTGTTGCCTGTGGCTCATCCTAGCACCAAAGGTGCTCCAACTATACATTAACCACCTTGTGTGGGTTGTGTGCAGGCTCGTGTGAGTGAATGAAGCTTGTCAACTCTTCCTAGTCCCATCCCGGAGCTCCAACACGCCCCTCTACCCCTCAAAGTGTTGTGAGCTAGGGAGCGTGCCCCGACTCCTCCCCTTTCCATTGTCTTTCACTTGGACTCACCTTTGAGTCCTTCAAGGAATTGGGAGCGCGTCAGCAAAGCCAATAAAAAAGTCGAGGGAATTTCCAATTATTGTGAGGTTTTTGGTTGGCTATTCATCCCACCAAGTTCTTTGACATCGTCCATTTCCTCATCCAGACTAATTTGCATGTGCCAAAAACATGATCCCAAAACTTTTATGCCTTCTATAGTCCGAGTTTCCAATGGAGACTTGGTAGCACTTTCATCCTCTTCTTCAAAATTCAACACTATGGAGGTCGAGTCTACCAAAAACCAATTCCGAAGCTGGATGTTGACTACTTGAATAATGTTGAATTTAGTGTTGTTTCTATTCGTCTCGAGCTTTGTTGATGTAGACAAATCCCACAACTTGCTATACATGTTAAACACCATAGTAGTCGAGTTTACCCAAATTCCTTGTTCAGCTAAGACCACCAAACTCATCAACTTCTTAGCTACATAAGTAAGCCAACTACCCTTTAACAAAAATTACTTGAATTAAAGTTGGTAACCTAGTTGCATACATCCCCTTGAGAAGGGAAACCTTCCATCCCTCCTAGTTGACTAACACTTTTGGTGGAACAATTTTTTGATAAATGGCAACCTCCTTTTCCATCTCTTTCCTTCTTCTTCTCCTTGGTTAGCTTGGCCAATATTTTAATAATACCAAATTTTGGTAGGCGAAGCATTTTTACCATTGTCTTTCCAATGATGAAAATTGAAACTCCTTAAACTACCAATTCAATGATGTCTGAGTTGAAGTGGGTGATGGCATGCAAGAACTATTTCATCTACAAGCCTCTTGTTTTGTTAATGGATTTCAAGGAATAGGCAAGTAGAACCCAAAGGTTTTCGCAATCATGTGTGTGACACATCTCTTTCTCATTAGTTTCCTCGGTCTCTTTCTCCCATCAGTTTCCTTGCTTTCTTTTTCTTCCATGAATTTCCCTACTTTGTGTGATTTTTGTGGTGAAAGGAAGGTGGCATTGGGAAGGGGAATGAAGCATAAAATCATTTGGGCATGCAAAGACAAAAACTTTATTTCAATTGCCAACACTATGACTATATTTGAGATGGTGCGAATGGATCAAAAAATAAGGTTTGAAGAAAGCTTAGTTTGTAGATGGGTTTTTTCACTCGCTTTGACCAAAGTCACCTAGAAAGGGAACCAAATAGGTAGAAAAGAAAAAATATCAGTCTTGGAAACAATAAAGGTTTTCCTTTGTGCTGATAAGTTTTTGAGTAGAAAAAGACAACCATGTTGCTTTCACATGTGGGTGGTGATAGAGAAACCACTAACAATAGAGAGCGGCATCTTGAGTTGAAAATGATTGAACGCATTTCGAAAAGAATGTTTGGAAAATAGTTGGTTTAATGTTTGCACAATGCGTAGTTGGAGCACTTTTGGTGCTAGGACGAACCACGGGCAACACGGGCACACAAGAATCACCATGGCCCGGACTTGAGGGAAGCCACCACCTTCCCCCTTATAGTATACTCTGCACCTCTCCACGGGGCCCACATCCAAATGGTTTTTCTCTCTCAGGACTCCCAAATGGGAGTCTCGAAATCGCGCTAGCTCGAACTTCTGCAACTTTGGAGCCCCATAACTTTGCGAGTTTACCTCATATTGAAATGCGATCTGAAGAAAAGTTGTAGCACAAGTAAATTGGGTTGATTCCTGACTTTTTTTTTCAGGTTGGTCAGGACTCCTAGCCCTTCTTTTGGCCATAACTTGTGTTTCAGATGTCCAAATGAGCAATGTGAGCCCATTTTAGACATCTACGTTCCAAGAGTTTTCCAATGATATAAAGAACGCCATAAGCCATTGAGTTTTGACCCCTCAAATCACTCTCTGGAGTTTCGAGAGTCCAACAGGACTCCATCTCCCAAAGTGGGAGATGCCTTGGGAGTGTGAAGGTTCACTCCCTCACACTTTCTTACATTCCCGGGAGTATGTGATGTGACTCTTGGGCTTTCTCTTGGCCCACACCCTTGCAACCCCTTGGCCTTGGTCATGAGCCCAAAGCTAGGGTTGTGACAAAATGTATTAGCCATGCCATTAGCAATGTGCACCATGTCAATGTTTCCATGTGAAACATAGTTGAAAATTGTTACTTTCATAGATTGTAGGTCTAAAAACATTGGACACTACAAACAAACCTTGGGAATTGGAAGAATTTATTTTGGATTTCAAACCTTGGTTGTCAACAATGAAAGAATGTAAGGAAAATTCATGGATGTTTTTTGTTTACTTCTCTTATCAACTTATCATTTTTTGGATGTGAAGGTACTAATGGGCATACTTTGAATCTTTCTTCAAATAAAAGTTTTTGGGTTGGTGTGTTGTGGTTCCTTGTAATTAGCATGATGATAATTTTAGTTATACCCTTAAGTGGGTGAAAACTCTTTTAATGTCTTTTTGGGTCATTCAACCTTGGGAGTATTAAATTGGATTGGGCCTTGTGAGGGTTGTACATGTGACAAGGTTATATATGTTAAAGTTTTATACTGAAATAAAGTGTGAACTCACCCATGCAAAACTTTGATGAATGTAGTTCTAAAATATTAGTAGGTTTTTTATGTCAATTTCATCATGTTATTTATAGAATTTTTCTAAGAGAACCCATGTTTGTGATTGAGTCAAAGGCATTTAATGATGTTCAACAATAACTAGGGATTTCAACTTGATGATGTGTGTTCTAAAGGTGTTCAATTGCACCATATGGATGTTTAGTGTAGTTAGACAAAATTCTTTACAAAAAACATGAATGGTGGTAGTGGATTTGTTTAATGGTAGGTGGTATTTAAAATAAGTTTTTAGGACATTCTTTTTGAAGCAACAACTTTTCACAAGGATGTGAGTACCTAATTTCTTGCTCTAATGATGACACTTAACATTGCATACCTTTTATAATGTATATATGTGATAGAACATTGTTTACTAGAAAAAATATCCACATAACTAGCAAATTATGTTGTTATCATAGACAACTTGGTTCACCTCTTGGCTTATTGTTCCATGTTCTAAGTTGTGATTAGCATGTGTGCTTGTGGTACTATGCAATGCAATACATATTGGCCATGATGTTATATTTTGTTGATGCAAACCCCAATTGGTTAGTTTCATTTGGTATTCATTGGGAAAGAATGGATTATAACATTTTATTGAGAATTAGTTGGTTAGTAAGTTGTGTTTTGGGTGCAAGTATAGAGATAGGAACCAAAAACCATGTCAAATAGTGGTGAAAACTTTGAAATTTTTTACATATGTTTTCTTTTTGACATTTTAAAGTTATGTTAATCATTCCAAGTTGTGCTAAATGACTATTACGAATGTTGAAGAATTCAAATTTTAGATTCATTAAATTAAATTTTTGGTTTTGGTTTTAGTTTTTAAAATGGATGTTTGATCTTGAATAGGTGTTGCTTCAAATTGTGGTTAATTTTACAAAAGACTAAGTAAAGGACTATTGCAATAACATAATTTTGATGGTAAAAAAATTTAGTTGAAAGTGACCTATTACCCGAGTTCAAAAAACATTCATAATTTAAAAGATGTGGAATTTTAGATTTTTAGAAATTCAAAGTATTTTTCAAATTTTTCAATTTTCAATAGTCTTTTACCACATGTAAATGGGGTGTAATGTGCATGACATACAAACCAAAGTTGTATTTTATGATATAAGAAACAAAAAACTAAAATAGTTAACATATTTTGGTATGATTCAAAGTTATGATAAACTTTCAAAATGAAACGTAGAATTTGGCAAAATTTGCACATTTTGAAAAAATCATACTTATTCAACAATGATTAACAAAAAACATGTGATTTGTTGGAGCAACTATATGTATTTTTAATAACAAGTCACAAAAGATTTCATTAAAAAATTCTTTCATATGAAAAAATGAAAAAGGACTAATAAGGACTCATAGTCCTTTTGTAAAGTAATCTTGTTGGCTCCTATTTACATACTTGCACCCTTTCGGCTTGTTGCGGAGTAACGCATCTACTATGTGAATGTGTGAATGTGAGAATGAACATGTCAGCATGAGTGTGAGCACGTGAACATGATAAAATCTTTTTAAGAATCTTTCAAGATGACATGGATATGATATTCTTGGAATATTTTTACCACCTATGATAGAATCTAAATTGACATGGCATAATATTTTATCATGTGGACATGGATGAAATGAAAATGGATGAAATTCATCATAAAAAAACCTATTTCAATGAAACTTTATAAATGAACTTATTTTCTGAAAAAGTTTAGCTTTAAAATCAAGGTTTTTTCATACTCTAAAGATTGTTGAATAAAATAGTAATGTTTGTTTGTGGGTTGGATGTATAGAATATGTCATGCACAAAAACTATACTTGGAAAGGACATTAAAAAAAAATAGGTGATATTTTATCATTGAATTACATAAACCCATGCCTAGTACGATGTCCATTTGCACAAATGAAAATAATACTCAATTCATTTTGAATATTTCAAAAAATGAAATAGAATCTTGCACCTCATAATATTATTTCATATCCATTAATTGCCTCAAAATGTACTTAGTGAAAATCCCATTATCACATGTTGTATAAATTGATAGCATCACTCCCAATTATTCACGAATTACCACCCTGAGACAACTCCTTAGGTGTTGCACTTCATTCCAACTCCATGTCAGGAAATTAATGAAATTTTCCATTTGGCCACAATACATCTGATTTTGCAGGATGAAATAAAGGTCTTTGCAATGCACCCACTTCCCACAACCACCCAAGGAACTTGCCATCATTATTATGAAATCAACATACATGCAAGTAGGAAAATTTCCAATCATCACTTCATATTGCTTTGTGCTGGGAGGTGGATCAAAGCTCGTGATGTTAATATGTCCATACCCTGGTGGAGGAACTTATGTAGCTAGCAAAACAACAACCTCCAAAGTTCATCCAACCTCCCACCTCTTTGTTTGTTGTGTTGAAAGCTTCCAATTGCCCTATGCATTATCCACCATGAAACCTTTGAAATTGGGGTTTATAAAACCAAAGATGAACATCACTTCATTCAGTTTTTTCCACATGACACATTGAGCTTCTATCAATTCGGATGGCATGTCATAAATTACAATGGTGAACACTTTATAATACACCAATTCGTAAACATGACAAGCCATGGTGGTCCATTCCTAAACACACTTGACATGATCAAACATCAACCAACAATTTTGCAAATCACCTCTAGGTTGCATGTGTTTCACCAAATCAACACCACTTGTTGGCCCATAGAGCGAGGGTAAATGCAAGTGACAATGGCTCACTTTTGTGACGAAATGATTTTTTTCCTAGGTACCATTTATTCAAATGCATGTGATGACAAATATATCCATAGATCTACTAATTGGGACTTGTATCTAGACTAATAATTTAATTATGAAGATAACTATGTGGTTATTTATTGATAAAAATTTAATTTATTAGTAGTAATGGACTTTTGAAATTGAAAAATATGGATTGGTTGTCTAACTGAAACATCACAAAATGGAAAATTATATATTGCTTCACATTCTAAATTTGTTATTAGGACTCAATATATAATGTAATACAAGATGATAAACTCATATGAAGGATATTTTCTTTGAAAACCTTAATTGTTTAATTGTTAAGGACTTTTGAATGGTTAAACTTTGACCATATTTTCATAAGTCCATATGAGTTGCAATTTTTGTTTTTTTTTTTTCAAAAATTTGAAAGTTTTAGATGGGGCATTGTTCCTTTGAACTTTATGGGTTCTCCTTTTAGGACTTCCAAATCAAAAAATGACATCAACTACATTAAATACCAATTTTCACATAGATTTGTGAAGGTTTGTAGGTGATTGAACACGTACTATTTGAAAATATTAAAATATTAATATTTAAAAACCAACAACCATGTCCATTTGAATCATTTAAAAAAATCTTGTATGGACTTATAAGGAATGTATTTTTTGCCACTTTTGAACCACTATATCATGCATTCACCTGTGACATTTTAAACAAATACAACTTTTTGCCTAGCCATTTGTTTAAGGAAATAACTATTTTAGATATAATCATAAGAACTTTTCAATTTGAGAAGTATGTTATCCATGGGGCCTTTAATACCAGCATTATGTTTAAAGGATGCAATGAGGTTTTGAATCTTAGGAGAACAAAGGGGATGGAACTTGTTGATCACCTTGTCAAGTTTCTCCCCTCGAAGAATTTCCACATGCCCTTCCCCATCCTCATTGAAACATTTGATGTGTCGAGAAGGCTTTAATTGCATTCAAAGCGATTGTAAAACTTTTACTTTCATGCATGTAAAAACCTAACCTTCTACCAAAACCTTGATTTCTTCCAAAACATATTTACACATACCTTCTACAACATGGTGCTCATGCATGCCAATGTGAATTGTAGCTCTTAAAAGCAATTGGAGTTTATGGATAACATAATACATTCGACAAGGGCATCTATTCACATAAGAAAAACATGTAGCACAAACTTGCAAACAATTGCATAGATAGGAGAACCCAATGTAAAATGACCAACTAAGGGAATTGGGTAGAATCATTAGTCCAATTTACTTCATTGTGCACAACAAAATAGAAGAAATGTTTGCAATAATCGTTAAGGCAACACAAGTGCCCTAAACACTAAGTGTTTTTAAATCCCAAACCAAAATTGTTTTTGATGTTGGAGGTTTTCACTTTGCATTGAGCATGACCATCATACTTGCAATCCATGCCTTGCATTTGTCCAGAATGGCCAGTTGGAAAACAAATGGGTGGGAGTTCAAAAATGATGTCATCATTAAATGTGATGGGCAAAGAGGAAACATTTTGAACTTTGATCTTACTATAATCCAACAACCTAAACTCATTTAATGAATGTGGTGTAATAATCATTGCTTTCAAATAATTGATCACAATTTTGAAGCTCCCACCTTAAACTTAATTCATATTCAAAAACACACCCTCCAAAATGGACACTCTTGAAACCAAGGGTGCAAAATGAACCATATATATTCATGTCAAAATTCATAGGTAGGGAGACATCCTCATCAGAAGAGTTGTTAAAATCAATAAAGGTTGACAAAGGGAAATGCAAAGATGATATCGGAATTTCCTCTTTGTCGAGTGCTTCCTATTTCACAATGAAAGCCACATTCACCACATTCACCACAAATGTAATGATCCATGGGGTGAGGACTGTGCCTTGAAAACATTGCATCATGTTGTCACCAACAATCTTATACTTCCTTGTCTTGACATCCCAATGGACTCCATGAAGATTTGAAACAAATTATTGATATACTTAATTTTTGACAACATTATTGTCATCGCAAACACCATCTCTAGAGACATGAATATAACCAAAGTAAAAACAAAACATATGCGACATACATTTTAATGACTTTTGCATTCCCATAAACATCAACTAAGTCATAAAATCAACCTTGCCTTTCACATAAAATGTTGCGATTTCTAATCTACAAACTACAAATTGTTAGGAAAAAAAATGTAGGGAACAAAACATAAGCACCAAAAAGGCAGTAGAGATTGCTAAATTGCAAAACTAGATTTTAATTCAGAACCAAAAAAAGTGAAGATAATGTGACAAAAAATTGCACAAAACAAGAAAGAAAGAAGTTGATAAATTAAATATAAATAAATGTTTTGTCACATGATCAACCTTCAAGAAAACCTTTGACAACCCAACCTTCATATACAAACCTCATAACATTTACAAAGCATCTATTGATGACTCAATGTAACTACTGGGTGGGCATGTGAACATAACATAAAGGTACGTCAACACAGAGAATCATTATGTCCCATAATTAGGTCATTGAATCAACAATTTTTTGAGACGAACCCATAAAAACCCTATCCAACCCACTACTCACACTATAAATAGATCAAAGAATAGGTTTTCAATCAATCATTTCCTAAACGCATAGAGTTGTTTTAAATAGTAAGCAACTTCCCGAAAAAACAAGAACACATAGAAGGCACAATTGGACACACACAAAGGTGCAAACAAGAACATTTTGCAATCGTTAGAAAAAGCTACATGACACCCGATGAGGACACCAAGAGTCCAAGTGAATCTTTCTATAAAAATGAGTTTTCAATGTTAAAAACAGTTTTAAAATGTGATTAATTTTTTGACCAAATTATTTTAGTTATAGTAAGCCTAACTTCTTAGATTCTTGGAAATAACAAAACTTAAACTCGGGGTGTTGAAGATGAGTTCAATGCCTGCACATGTGGTGAAAAAGGCGACAAGGTATGCGCCTTAATCTTGAAGGTAGGAGAACCTTATAGGATGCACTATTAATTAATATGGGGGTTGCCATTGCTTTCCATTCACTAAAAGGTTGGAAGAACAAGTTCTAGCAAGGAATCAATAGATGATCAAACCAACACTTAATTTAGAAGCAACCAACACTCAATAAAAATCTTGGGGCTTTGAATTATTATTTTAGGGTTTTGAAAACTTAAAAAAAGCTTGAAGTCTCATTTCAATCTTTTTGTGGAATTGTGGATGCAAGAGGAAGGAGAGGAAGGAGAGAGTTCTAAAGTCCCTAAGACTATGCCTGAGCTTCTCTTATAAAGCCAAGTGAATATTTTTGCTTCAAACTCGCCTCCTTTGTTTGATCTCAAGCTTGAATTTTGGCTCGAAGGAAACATGAACTCAAAATCAAGTTCAAAATTAGACCCAAGCTTGAACTCATGTTTTTTTTAAGTTTTTGTCTTGCTATAGCAAGCACCTAATCTCAACACATGAGAAACCCAAGCTCAAATTCAGGTCCAAAATGGGCTTCGAACTTGAGCTCAGGTTTTTTTTTCTTAGAAACATTTCCAAGTTACTCTCAGCACCCAAAATAACTTAGTGGTGCAAAAAGACCTCAAGCTCAAAATTGAATCCAAACTGGGACTCGAATTTGAGTTCGAATATATATATTTGCTACAAACATCATCAAACTACTCTTGCCACTAATAGTAGTTTGAGGGTGTAAAAAAAACCCAAGCTCAAGCTCGAGTCCAAAATGGAATTCGAACTTGAGCTTGGGTTTTTTGTTTTTGGTTTTATTTGTCTTTGTAGGCATTGTCAAGCTATTTTGATGACAATAGTAGTTTGGTTGCACATGAAGAATGCTTGGGGTTTTTTT
>Ga0209208_10009863_pt1 | contig 12498 bp, 11 predicted proteins | sample S1TSphfallax_3_FD_187694 | JGI IMG/M metagenome (GOLD analysis project Ga0209208, IMG submission 187694) | Host-associated microbial communities from peat moss isolated from Minnesota, USA - S1T2_Fd - Sphagnum fallax MG (SPAdes) (version 2) | ecosystem: Host-associated > Plants > Peat moss >...
TTTTTTGGGAAATTATTTAAACATATATTTACATAATAATATAATGCAACATGTATTAAAATCATAATTTTAAAACATTTTTTAACTTTAAGAATTAAGATATTTCTAAAAATGTTTTAGAATAACCATTCATTAACACGTAAGGGTTGAATTCTAATAATGTGAATGAACCCAAACTTAGACAAATGTAAAAAAATTCACAACTTTGTTTAAAACACTACACATGATCAACATGGAAACATTTGAAATGGGGTTAAATATCAAAACAACTTCGAGCCTAACTATTGTTGTACATAAGCAATTGCCGAATAAATTAAATATTTTTTTATTTTGTCAAAATATTTGAAAAACAATTAGTCTTATTATCGATATTTTCAAAAATTTAAATTGCAAGAATTTGGAACCAAACCTTGGATTAGTATAAATAAACACATTAGTTGTGAACAAACTGACCACAAGGACAATAAAAAAAACTCTAAAATTAAATTAAAATTTCACATGTAAATTCATTATATGTTGAAAAGTCCAAAATTAAAAATTCACATGGTGAATCTTAAATTTTAAAAATTAATAAATTATTCAACACTTGTATGCCAAACCTACCCAAGTACTAATATTTCATTTTATTTTATTTTCACCTTTGAATATGAAAAAGACAAATTAATTTGTGCCTTTTCAATGGCCATTTGAAAAAAAATTAATAACCAACATTTTATAAAAAAATGTTTGAGCAAGGGCATTACACTCCTAAAAATAATAATAATAATAATAATGGCTTCTTTCATCAGCTGCCACACACTCGTGGGTAGATGTTGTTGACAAATTGGATGAACCATGTGATTTGGATGAACTAAACGTCGTTCTCAAATACCCTAATTCATCACCAACCAGCTAGTCAGCCAGGGCAGCCAGCTGGATGGATGGATGGATGGATGAACTAAGCGTTTCGTTGTTGTTGCATTCATCCTCCTCTTCGTCGTCCAGTGCACGTTGTTTTCTGGCCACCCGCGGGCGCCACAGGCACGCTTACGCACAGGCACCGTGGTTACTGCCGGATGTGAAGAAACCCTAGTTCCTTTTGCCCCTCGTCTTCTTCGGCTTCTTCTTCCGCGTTCCCCGTCCGTCCATTCGCAGTTGCAGGCGGAGTGGTGAAGAGGAGGAGGAGGAAGAAGAAGAAGAGGAGGATCTGGTGTTTTGATTGTCTTTTCTGCTTTTTTGTGTTGAGGATTGAGATATTTGTTAAAGAATATCCGAAAATAAAAATGGAGGGAGATAGAGCTTTTCTGTCCCGGAAGCATTTGCGCTCATACCGGCGGCGTTCTCCCTCAACGTCTCCCTCCACTGGTAAGAAACAACGTCTGTACTCTTTTCTTTGTTCGCGACTGTGACTTTTTTTTTCCCCTTCTTCTTCTTCTTCTTCTTCTTCTTCTTCTTCTTGGACGTTTGTTCTTTTTTTTCCTTTCTTTGCCTCCCCTTTTTTCCTTTTTTTGTCTGCGCCCTCTTCCCTCAATAGGTAGAGAAGAGAGAAAAAAGCAGTTCATGTGTGGGCGATTTTTCTAAATTTTTTTGAGACTTGCCCTAAAGTTTGCCATGGTTGCCTCAGGGTCTTAGAATGAGGTGCAAATCATGTGGTTTTTGGAACTTGAGTTTGGTTTTTTTTCTTCATTTTTGGTTTGTTACTGGGATTTTCATTTTTATTTTTTGGTTTGGGAGTGATGAGCGTGAGCTACAAGGATTTGTATCTCCTGGTTTGTTTGACATTGATGTCCAGGATGGTGTGCTCCTGCCTTGTTACCAGCTGCCATATTCAGTGGTGTTAGGTCTTTGGTCCCAGTCTCTGCAAGATTGTTTGTTGGAAGGAGTGACTTTTCGAGTGTCAGGTTGGGGGTTTATATCTTTCCAATTGCACCAAGCAGTAGGGTTTTAGGGTAAGCAGGGGGATATGTGTTTGTTTGCTGGGGTTATCACCAGCCAATAGAGATTTCTTGATTCTTTTGAGAGAGATATGTTGTTGCAAAGTTGTGGCTTTGTTGCTGAAGCATGCACTGCATCCAGGACATATTTTCCACACCAGCAGCTGGAAGAAAAATCTGCTACAAGTATGTGGGATGATGTTAAGCTGTGGGTGATGGGAACTTGAGGTTTGCATTAGAGGTAGTTGTAGACAAGCATTACAGTGTCTGGTGTCTGATGCTATTTTTGCTCCAGTGTTTGTGGTGGCAGTTATTAGGTTATCCATTAGGAAGAGGAGCTACTTCCAAAGTCCGAAATTCAACAGCGCTCCAAGGATGTTGCCAATCTCCTCACGTATTCTTGATTGTGCACTTAATTGTTCTGCCTGTTGCAGGTGGTGGGAATCGCCATCAAAGCCATTCGCCCTCACCAGTTCCCAGAGAGGTGACCTCAAAGGGCTTAGACCAAGTGAAGAAGGGGAGGAACATGGATTCTGAAAGAATGGGTCATAGAGAAGGAGATTATCAAAGAAGGAGAGTTGAAGATGGGGCAGTGGAAAGACCAACTGCATCACACTCCCGGTCGCTCCACTCTGATCATGATCAAAGCCGGAGACCATTGGCTGGAACAAGTGATTACTGTGAGCAGGGCCAGTCCAATCGAGGCACCCGTCCTCATTCACATCACGAGCACTTAAGGTCAGATTCTGATCGATTGGGTCGTTATGATCGACCTGAGCAATATGGTGGTGGATATAGAGAAAAGGATGTTGACAGAGGTGTTCAAATGTTTAAGGTGAAGGAAAGGGACACAGAGAGGGAGAAAGGCAGGGACAGAGACAGAGTGAGGGGTAGTGATGATGATTATCTGAGGAGTAAGGATCAGGAAAGAGAGCCAAAACGAAGCAGGGAAAGTGATGATCGTAAGCGAGTTGATTGTTCCAGAGATGCAGGGGAGTTGATAGATGCAGACAGGCCGAGAGAATGGCAAGAGATACGAAGACGAGACCTGCATAGAGAGAGAGACATGGTCAAGGATCAAAGTCGAGAAAGAATTATGGACAGAGACCGTGCATGGCCTCGGATTAGGAGGGATGAGGAACCCACAGTCAAAGATCAGAGCCGTCACAGAAATTTGGACAAAGAGCGTTCTTGGTCAAGGGACAACAGAGACGAGGAGGGTGCTGAGCTAAGAAAGCGGAACTGCCGTGACATTGGAGGAGAAGGTACTGCTGCCAGTGCAGGTACATCTGTTTTGCATCGTGATACAAATGGAGGGAAAGGTGAGAGAGTTGAGTGGGATGGAGGTGAGAATGATAGTAGAAGGGACACAAGTGAGATACATAAAGTTGTGAGGGGGAAAGGGGAGAGGGACAGAAGAGAAAGGGAGAAAGGAGTAACTGGATGGGACCAGATACTGATGCAGGACACCACCAGCACAGATGAAGGGGCTACAAGCTGTTCGATTGACAAAACTGTCCAACATGAGGTTGCCACACCTATTGACTCATCTGTTGATCCAAAGCCAGAGTTGAAGGACAAGGCAGAGGAGACTGATGGTAGCAAAGGAGCTCGTCATAGTATCAGTGCCTTTCAGCCAACTGTACCAGATTCAGGCCAAGGACAAGAAAAGCAAGTGCCATCTTCTTCTGTTGTGAAGCCTGTGAAGATTTCAAAGTGGGGCCCTCCACCTTCTTCAGAAGATGCCATGACTGCAGAACTTGCAAATGATCTTAATGCTGCAAAAGTTGCAGCTTTGAGAGCAGCAGAGCTAGGTGAGTACTCTGGATTCTGAAACATTGAGTAATATAGATAACTTGTTCATCAGCCAGTTCTACACCTCCTGAATGTATATCTTGCTAATGTTTATGATTTGGCTAGGGACTGTACATCGTCTTGCATTTGGTGACCCCTCAAGACATCTGCTTGTTGCAGTCTTTTGACCATAGAGACAGCTTGGGAGGCTGTTTCTTTTTTCCATGAATTGTTTGTTTTATGACTAATGATTTTGCCTTAGCATCAATGGTGTCTTCACTGTAATGATGGACCTCATGATGACATTCATGAATTCATCATATGGCAAACATGCAGTTGTGGTTTTGAAGTGTTTTCATGCATTCTGACTGACCTCAGGCAGTTGTATTTTGCAGTTAACAAGAATATGGGAATAGCTGGATTCTTCTCCTCAGAATATAAGAAGAAGCTTCTGTGGGGTAGCAAGAAAGCAGCAGTGGAGCAGGTAGACCTACTAGTTTTTGAGTTCATGCATAGAGATTTCCCCAATTCTTTGTTATAGCACAGAATATGGGAAATTGGCAGATTGATTTTGGTGGGCTCAAAGGACATTGGTATTGTGTTTGCTGGTGTCTTTTATGTTTATATGATGGTTTGCCTACAATATTGGGTAGTTATCATATAATTACCTAAAACCACCATCTGGAGCTGATGAAGTCAGTGGGGAATCATGGTGGCTTGTCACGGATATTCATGATGAAGGTAATGGTCAGATGCTTTGTGAGTGACTGCTCATAAGTTATGACCTTGCGCATGCTTGTGTTACCTTCAAAGTACTGTTGTAAGATTTCTCTGCATTCTCATAGATTTGGTTCACTGGTTGGTCACACTGAGCTGCAGGAACCAGTTGTGGCAGCAGCTGGAACAAATCGATGGGACACAGTGCATTTCTCAGACCCTGAGCGGCAAGACAAATTTCAAAAGCTCATGGTACTCCCTTGACACTCCCTCAGTCACCTTTTCTCCATAACAGGGACCCTCTTAATCAGAATAGATAACTGTCATTGATCCCTCTGTTACAATGTATGTTCCAATGTCACCTTCGATTATGAGTCTGGAGATTTCTTTATACTATGAGGGTTATTGCTGTTACCTCTTAATGCTCCAAGTGTGTTACAGGTTATAGTATATTAATCTGTTAAGAGAGGAGGTTTTTTTGGTTCGAGAAACTGTAATAGTAGAATTAACCATCCATGGTATGAAGAACAATGCACTTGAACAGGCAGAGAGGGTTACTGCAGGGCAGTGGAATGAATGTAGCTGACTTTACTGCCATCATTTGAGTGCTGACATGTCCTCAGAGTCTGAGTGTCCTATCTGCCCCTTGCAGGGTGTAAAGGGTGACATCAAAGATGCTGAAGTTCCACCACCACCTGTGGGAGCAGCTGTATTCACAGAAGAAAAACAGAGAGAGCTTCAAGAAGACTTGGAAAGGCAGTTCACTCAGGGGATGCGAAGGCGAGATGGTCGCACAGTTGGCTTAGGCTTGTAGTGAGAGGCACAAAGTACTTTCAATTTGGAATTGCAGCTCAAGCCTTGAAGAGCTGCTCTTATATTGTGGCATCTGTCTTCTCTGCACATGCAACTTCTAGAACTCATTTTTACAATGCTAGGGAAAATTGGAGGACTTTGGAAGTGAAGTTTTTATCAGGTGGCATGATGTAGGGAAGGCTATATGGTTGGACTGGACTGTAAGATGCTCAAACACAGAAGCTGTGGTGAAATCTTTGTTTGTGTTTGTTTTTGTTTGTGTGCTTGTGACAGGTCCATCTTAAGACCAATATGCTCCTGACTGTGGAGGCACCAGTGTAATAGGATGTACAAGGTTTGGGTAGCTTGGGCTGTGTAAGCCCTTACATTAGGATGAGTGAAGAGTTGGTGTCTGAATGTCCATATTTGTCCCATAATGAAAGTGCTTAGATAAGTGAGGTTCTGTCACCAGGAGGTGTCTACACCTGAGCATCAAAATTCACACTTTCTACTCAGTTTTGGAAAGTTTGATTACTTGTTGAGCTTTGGTTATTTCTATTTCGTGTCCAGTTCATCATGGTTGTTCCTCTGTGTATGGTAGGTTGTTATGGTATTTGGACACACCCTTCTGAATGTTTTGTACCCTAAACATTTTTTGGGAGCTATATGATCTGCAGTATATAAGAAGTGCATTGACCTCATGGCCTTTGCCTACTGAGACTTACCCTATGTTCCAAACATAGGGTACCTGATTGACATGGCAGAAGGGTAATATTCTTCTTCTGTTCATACTGGTACATCTTCCAGCTATTTCACCCTCTGTGTTTCTAATTTTACCAATGTTTTGAAAGAGTTATGTTGTGGTATTTGTGTGTAAAGATTCATCTTGTCTAAAAGTATTGTCTCTTGCATATATCACTTCTCTTTTGCTGAAGTACAATTACATATGTTTTGTGATTTTGTTGCAAGGCATTGACTCCTGATTGCTTTTCTGGGGAGTTTTCTATGACTTGATTATGTGTGTGTTGTGTGTGTTATGTCTGTGATATAGCATGGATAATCATATCATGCAGTGATTAGGTATGGGCAAGTAAGTCATATGTTCATGTAGAATACTACGTGGGGACTGACTGAGTGAGTTGGAGGAACAATAGACTAATATGCTAGAGGTGGTGTCATAGTAGACAATTTTCATATTACTCACTGCAGTCAGTTGCTTGATTATTTATGTATTTGGAAGATTTGGAGAACAATCTGAAATGCCATTTATCAAGTGGTCTTCCTGGTGCACTCTTGTTGGTCCTCTTGTTGTTTTTCCTGATGCATTTTTGCTATTCCTCCAACTTTTGGAAGTTTTACCTTATTGGAACCGGTTTCTTTGGTGAAAGTGTTTAAACTGTTTAGATTTGAACAGATTTTTTTGGTGTTCAGAGTGTGGACACAGTAGGTCGGTGTACAACATCGTATATATTGGCAGGGCCAGCGTGTTTTTGATGCCTTGTTTCAAAACCTTTTGTTGTTCCTTGTGGCCTCTTGCTAGTTGGTATGTGCAGACTATGATGTGCTTAAGTGTAGATCACAAGGTCATTTTTTCAGTATTGGAATGTATTAGCATGGTCCCTGACATTAGTTGAATTGCAATATTTTTAAAAGGTACTCATTTTTATGAAGGAAACCATTATTCCAGTAGACCTTCATTGAATCACAATCAAATAAACTAAATAATGAAATAGTTTTAATGTTTTGGACATTAAATGGCACAATCTATATAAAACTCATAATTGAAAATTTGTCTAAAATATAGAACCAAGCTTACATATATTTTCATAGAATTGTACTTATGTACCAAGAGATCCTGAAGCTAATAAAACAGGGCAACACCTGCATTCAAGTTTTAATTCAATTTTGAAAAGAGGCTAGTTGCTTGATTAGGTTCCAATGGTAGTTTCAACAAAACTCAAAACCTCTAATCCTAGAACCTCCCAGCAGTGATTTGTACATGTTCTATGCTACTAGATCCTAAATTGCATTCCTAAAATTATAAATTCATTCAATCATTGTGTGAGGTTTCCACACATTTTGTGTTTCCGGATCTGACAATTGGGTTCCTAAAATTATGCATTCAGATGAACTGTGAGGCTTGAACCAATCCTACCATTTGAGCCTATTTAAGGACCTTGCCTGGAGGCTGGACCTTAAGGGGTTAACCTTGCAAAATAACATATACCATGCTTGTCATCATTTGGAATAGCTTTGAAAAACAGTGAATGAATGATTTGAGTAGATTTGCTACTTCCCAGTATAATGGATACTACGTCTGCATGATGGATATAGCTCTCCCACTCAGATGCAGTTAAACACCCCGCATTGAACTTTGTGGGTATCAATGAGGTACAAAATGGCCAAGGATAGATTTGTTACCCAAGCGATTATGGGACACAAGAAAGGGTGAGTTATGAGATTCAGCCAAACAGCGACCAGGAACATGCAAAAAGGTATTAAGGAGGTGTGAAATGTTAAAAGGCAGCAAACTATGTAATATAACCAGGGAGCTCTTGTCCAATGGCATGCGGCCACATTAGTGAGACACTCCCTACAATCTGTTATGGCAGTATAACTCTCCACAAGAATCAAGGACATGTAGATACTCATGATTAAGAAAGCCAGAACAAGCTTCAAACTTTTCCTTGAAGTCAAAGAAAGACTTCTAGATGATAAGGATGTTCAGAAGCAGGAAGAAGGAATATCGCAGAAGAGGATGAACAAGCAGTCTCAACAAAAGTGACAATCTTTCACTTGTTCAAGGAACCATGATCAACAGTAACATGTATGATAGTGACTTACTTATCTACCACAACTTCCCCGGTGACTTCAACAGCTTCCCCACAGTGCAGGTACATAGGTGAGTGTCTGCACTAACCTACATACTGAGTTTGTGTCACAAAGTCTGGAAGAAAGGGGGAAGAAAGACTTAGCCATAACACTGGCTAGCAACTAATAACATAGAAGTGGAAAAACATAGAGAAAAGTAGAGGGGAGAAAAATAAAAAAGCAAACACAATAAAGAGAAAAAACATAGAATTAACAGACAACAAGAACAAAAAACCAGAAAGACTTCTATACCTATATCACCAGATCTGCTACTGTCAACAAAGAACAAAAAAATCATAAGCTCTCATACCAAAAAAAGATATCCAGTTTGATTGATTTCCAATGTTGAGTTCACTCTCAGGTTCGTTTAGTTATGGTACACACTGCCATTGGGTGCCTCGATGCACCCATGGCGCTCACCTACAAAGTAGGCTAAATAGAGTACAAAACCCAGTGGTGCACAGGTTGTTTCGATCATTTTCTTGAACTTGCCTCACACTACTACTACTACTACTACTACCCACTTACCTCAGGTCCACAAAAGGCCTGAAACTGTGGATCCTCACTACCTCCTCTTAGTCCTGGACAAGTCCACATGCTGTTGCTGCTGCTTGCTGCCAGACTCTACTTAAGAAACAAAAAAATGAGTGTTGCTGCTTGCTGCCAGAATAAATGTACTTACAAAACCAACCACCAATTGGGCGCAGATAGAATAGGCCTACTACAGTTTATGAGTCTCAGAAATTGTTGTAAGTGTCAAAGAGAAGCTGTAGTAGTAATGAGAGAGAGAGAGAGAGAGAGAGAGAAAACAGTTCCAGGCTATGGATTATTGGGGCAACTGTGAAAGCTCTTTCCTCAGTTTGCGGTTAAAGGGTTGACAAGCATCCACACTGAGGTCAACTGCCGCTGCAAGAGCCATCAAAACAGCTGCATCTTTGACACATCTAACATGCCGCATAGCTAGCTGCACCAAGGGTTTACTACTTTTCCTTTCTCCTCGGATTGCACAACTCATAACAAATCCACCACCACCACCAACAACTGGAAATGCCACATTGTTGTTGTTGTTGAAGGAAGAAGAGGAGGACGAGGACAAGGATGCGGAGGAGGAGGAGAAATCATCACTGCTCATGGGACTACTATCCTTCTTCCCCAGCTTGTCATCTGGAGAAAGAGCAGCTGCAGAAACAAGTTCAGGTTTGAAGCGGCTGGTGTCAATGGAAAACTCGCCTCCCTTTTGAGCGCACACAGTGGTCTCTGACATCAAAATACCAGATCCTACTACTACACCTGCAGCACCAACACCATTGCCACCTTCTGCTATCAGCTGGAATCGGCAGCTGAAGCTTTTACCACCAGGTTCTCTCCAAGCTTCCAGACGACCCCATGGTCTCCAGCATGACTCCATGGCAGTTGTTGCCTCAGGTTGCAAGATGAGCCATGCACCAGGATTCGAGCGGCTCACATAGTCTGTGCCTGCCGAAGGCACAAAAGGTGTCACCATTGATGCAGCTGCCACAGGAGAACCCGAAAGATCATGTATCATCACAAGCCAGCCTTTCCTTTCCTTTCTCCCTTTCTCCTTCTCTCGTCCGACTGTTGAGGTACCTACCCATCCACTGCCAGCTGCAGCAGCAGAAGATGATGAAGAAGAAGAAGCACTTTGCCCTCCTACCCTGCAAAGTTCTCACAAAGAAACCACAACAACAACAGCATCAGAGAGGGATCACACAAGCAAGCTTCACTAGGGTTTCAACAAGTTCTTGCAGTGAGAACTTTTCTTGTTCCCTGCCAAAGACCCCAAAGCCAGGAAGAAGAAAAGATGTACTTACCATGATCTTGAGCTTCTGTCTCGGCTGAACTTGCAGCTGAAGATTGGCTGCTTGGTGTTGCCACGCACTTGTACAATCTGGGGACCCAATGCAGTCTCCCCATCGAAATGAAAGAGGTATCGAGGGTCAGGCTCCATTCTCACACTCAAGTGAAGTTCGGCTCCGGCTCTTCCTCCGTCTGCCTTTCCCTTCCCTATACATGTCCAGCCATTGTGCAACAGAAGGGGTTTCCCTTGCTCCAGCACCCACTCTAACCCTAACGGCAAGCGGAAGACGCCCAGCTTCTTTCTCCCTGTAAACACCACCACCTCAAGGCAAGGCACGCTTCTCCTCCTGCTGCTGCTCATCATACACGACGGGAGCAACAGCAGCTTCTCCAGCGCCGCTTCGTCCAAGTAAATGCTCGCGGCCGCCACCGCCGTGTTGTTGCTGCTCATGTCCGGGTCGACTACCGCCGTCGGAGGAGGAGCAAACAATGAAATGGGTACCTTTTGTGGTGGGAAATTGGGAAGCCGTACCTCGCAGAAGCAAGGCGAAGACGCCGCATGCAGCACCCCTCCGCCGCTCCTCCTGGACGACGCCGCTTCTTTACTCGCCACCATAGGTACCATTCGCAGACACAATCCGTCCACAGCAAGCCTCACGAATGCACGCGGTTCCATTGCTGCAGGGAGTTCTCCTCCTCACTCACGCAGGGAGCTGCTGCACAACCCCTCACTCCACAACCGTTGCAGCATTCAAACTCCCATCATTCTTGCTCTTGTTCTTCTTCAAAACTCTGTCTCTCTGTCTCTCTTCGTGGTCTTTGTAGCCAATGCTTTTGCGCTGGTTCATAAACTAGCAGCTTGTACCCTACCTATCATCAAAACTCTCTCTCTCTCTCTCTCTCGCAAACGGTTTCTCATGCTAGCTTGCACCAAACAGCCATGCACCCAACTCATCAAAACTCTATCTCTGTCTTTCTCTGTGCATGTCTCTGTCTCTATATCTCTCGGAAATGGTTTCTCTACTGCTTCATTAGACTAGTTTACTCAAAACAGGTATGCACCCATCATCAAAACTCTGTGTGTGTGTGTGTGTGTGTGATACACACCCATAATCATTATCATCATCCTCATCAAAGCTCTGCTTCTTTCTCTGTGTGTGTTTGTTTGTCTGTCTCTGTGTTCAATGGGTTCATGGTGATTTATATGAGCTTGACTGGAATGCTTGCTCGGTTGCTACTATCACGTACTTGCCCCACTTCATTTATCAAATATCCAAGTGTCTCTTGGGTCGCGCACATGAAGCAAGAAGCGTTGCAGACTGCCGCGCGAGAAGAGGTTCTGCCCGCGATCTTCCAGAGAACCTGGCAGGCAGAAAATCCCGAATTTCTGCTCTGCCGCACCCGGCCGACGTCTGCCTGCCACTGTTGCTCCCCTTCTGGCCTGCCCGCGAACTTCGGCGCTCTGCCCACCGTTCAGCTTCGCGCTCACCTGCCTATACTCGATAGTCATGGGAACAAAATGATTTTGATGGGAACTTGATGGGAATTGTTTGGGAACTTGATGAGAACAAAAGGATATTGATAGGTTATTGATAGGAATAAGAGGAAGTTGATGGGAACAAAAGGAATTTGATTGAACCTTGATGGGAACAAGAGGAATTTGATGGGAACTTGATGAGAACAAAAGGATATTGATGGGTTATTGATGGGAATGGGAGGAATTTGATGGGAACAGAAATATTTTGATGGGTTATTGATGGGAACAAGAGGAATTTGATGGGAATTTTTGGGAACTTGATGAGAACAAAAGAATTTTGATGGGATATTGATGGGAACAAGAAGAATTTGATGGGAACTTTTTGGGAACTTGATGGGAAATCAAGCCCCCACCCCTTTCAAAAAGGTAAGAAACATCACTTGGGAGCATGTTTGTACCACCCAATTGGCTCACCCATTCGAAAAAAAAAGAAACATTGGCGCTCCTCACATGAATATCCTAACGTGTTTTTTTTTAGGGACAAGCTACTAGGATAGGTTCTACCCATGTCTGGAATTTTTTTTTAAAAACAAAATTGCGTAGAGGCCAGGGAAAGAAAATTTAGATGGAGCAGCTAAAAAGGTGGGCAGGGCAGACGATGTGTGCATGTTCACATTTCATCTGCCTGCCGCCCTTTCTGCCAGCGAATTTCAAGCCCATCTCTCTCTCCCCTCTCTTCTTCTCTTCTCTTGCAAATGCTGCTTGCTTTGCTTTGCTTTGCTTTGCTTTTGCTTTTTGTTTCCATCCAGACTGGAGCAAATGTGTGTGCTTTTCAAGAGTAGAATAACTACCAAAGCAAGTCCCCTTTTTACTGTTATGGCAAATTCAAACTTCAAACCAGTGTTGGTCTGGTACATAGGTAGGCCCAGGCCCCTGCCATTCTGGTATTATATGAGCTGAGGCAAAAAAACCACCAGGCTTTATACCTAAATACCAGCCTGGTTGTTAGGACTAGGGGACCTGAATGAATGAGGTAAGAGCAGCTTCCATGGAGCTCAATAATAAGTATGTGACCCTCCAAAAAATATTTCTCAAATCCAAAATCCAAGTTTAAAA
>Ga0209208_10009864_pt1 | contig 12495 bp, 10 predicted proteins | sample S1TSphfallax_3_FD_187694 | JGI IMG/M metagenome (GOLD analysis project Ga0209208, IMG submission 187694) | Host-associated microbial communities from peat moss isolated from Minnesota, USA - S1T2_Fd - Sphagnum fallax MG (SPAdes) (version 2) | ecosystem: Host-associated > Plants > Peat moss >...
GAAAATTACGAAAATTTCCCAAAAAATAAATAACAGATCCAATCGAAGAATGAACAACACTAGAGGAAAAGAAAAAGAAATTCCAAACGTTTCCCCATGTTTTGGTCCCAAAGACGACAAAATTTTGCCACCCCAAGGCTCCCAGAAAGAAAACAAAAGAAAAGAGAATTTAATTTAATTTAATTTAATTTAAGAATAATTTGGAAAAAAAGAGAAGAAAAGAAAATTAGATTTAAAATAATAATTTTGAAAAAAAATAGAAAAAAAAAACCCCCCGAACATGAACTTGCAAGTTTGGAACCCCAAAAAGAAAAAAAGAAATAAAATCTTCAAAAAAAGGAAAAAAAAAACTCTGGTTGGGGGGGGGTTGGGGGTGCCGTATCGCCGCTGCTGCCGCCGATCTTCTTCCTTCTTCCTCTTGCACTGCGCTGCGCTTCGCTTGTAGCTACTGTTACTGCTGCTTTTGCTGCGTCGTTGCTGGGTTGCTGCTACCGCTGTTGCACTTCCCCCTGCCTGCCTGCCTGCGTGCCTGCCCGCCTGTCTCGGTCTTCTTCTCTCCTCCCTCTTCTGTCTTCTTTGCCGTTGCGTTTTCTCTCTTCTCCTATCCTCCACAATCCGCACATGCAAACGAGTTCCTTGTTCCAGAAGAAGCTGCGCTGGCTCCTGAGGAAAGAAAGAAAGAAAGAAACAAGGAAGGACGGACGGAAGAAGTAGGAGTCATCGCCGTCCGCCCGCCCACCCGTCCGCCCGTCATCGCTCCAGAACTACCTAGTGACTACCCGTTTGTGCCCGTCGGTCTTGTGAGAGAGTAGAGTCAAGGTGAAGAAGAAGAAGAAGAAGAAGAAGAAGAAGAGAAGGGTTTGTTCTTCATCCGGACTTTTCTTCCTTTTCTTTCCCCCTTGTTGTGGATCTCGTTTTTTTTTCCTCTCTTTTGTGTGCGTGCGGCGGCGGGAAGAGACACAGAGACGGAGAGAGTCGAATTTCGGTGAAGTATTTGTGTGTTTCTGTGGGGGAAAGGAAGTCCCGGGAGCTTTCTTTCGGTTCATGATGATGGATTTCTTTGTGGCTTCTTGTACTTCTTCTTCGCGATGATTCTGGCTGTGTTTTTGAAGAAGGACGAAGAGATACTTCGTACGGAAAGAGAGCGAGAAGAAGAAGAAGAAACGGGAAAGTGTGTGCTTGTGCAGACGAAACCGGATTTGCTGCTGTTGCGTGCTCTTTCTTTCTTTCTTGTTGATGAACGGCGGCACGTTAGAACAACACTCGACAAGAGAGAGAGGTTGCTGCTAGGTATTACCACATACACCGCCTCTTTCTTTCTTCCCTTCTTTCGTTCTTTGTTTTTCTCTCTCGTTTGTCTGTCTTTCCTGTCTTCTTGTTGGAATCTCTTTCTGTCTTTCGGTCTTTGGCTCTTTCTTCCGATTCTATGTGCTCTACTTGTCGGTGTTTCAAGCATCAATCGCCTCAATCATCATTTTTGTGAAAGAAAGACTGGCGAACATCATCGGCTTGTTGATTCTGGAGCCATCTTTCCAACGGTGGGTGGGAGGAAGGAAGGAAGGAAAAAAGGAGAGTCCTCTTTTCCTTCCTAGGAGAAGCTTTTTGTTGTTTTGGTACACATGGGATGCTATGTATGCATGTATGGATAGTAGTAGCCTTTTCTTCGTTAGGAAAACAGACAGATCTGTATGCATGTCTGTTGTGCCTGTGACATGCTGCTCGTAGGGCTGTCTTCCTTCTTCACAAAGGAGCATTTTTTAGTGATATTCAGATCATGGGTAGTTGTGGATGCATCTCCTGGCTTTCTCTGTGATTGGTTTGTTAGCTACAATTCATTCTGTTTTATGGTGTCATCCTGTGTAAGATGCAAGAGGGTTGCTTCAGTGGGTGTGCTTTCTTTGAGGGCCTTGATTTGGCTTTGTGGGTGTCTCTATGTATTGCACCTTTCATGCGCTTGAGTGCTGCCACAGTCCCCAAAGCTACAAAGAGCACTGTATGTGTGCATGTTGACATGTTTTGAAATGCATATAATTTGGTGTTCTGCTCACCTCTGGCATCTACTCCTCTACACAGATTGCCTTCTCTGTTGTGATGTGGGTGTTCTCTCTGCATGTATTCTCTGTTGCTGTAAGGCAGAGAATAATAAGTTACTACAGCAGGAAATTACTTTGCAGAATCCTTTCATCTTCTCTTGCTGAAGCAAGTAGGTTCATGAGCATTGGAAAGATCAGGAGACTGATTTCATATGACGCCTGCACAATGCAGAAGGCATTCATTCAATGTGTTTGATCTGTCTTCCAGCTATTCCTTTTAGAAGGGTGCCCTTTTTTGCACTGTTTTGGGGTCCGATAACAGTGTCAGAATTTATGTGTGCTGTTTGCAGGTGTGATCATCAGGCAAGAGCAGGCTTTTGGACTGGGCATCCATCATCACAAGGGAAGAACTTTGGCTGTTAAAAGCCAATGTTTAGTAGGTCAGCAGGCAGCCTTATCTGGACCACCTCTGTTTTTCTTCTGGTCTTTTGCCTCTTTTATGATGCTTGATGGAAAACTGTTGTAGCTAAGTGATTACAGGATCCCTTTGGTGAGACATGGCTAAACATGAGAATTGAATGGTATGTCTTGTATTTAGAAAATGTGTGCAGCAAATTTAGTATTTGGTTCGGGATGTTGGCAGTGCAATAAGCACACAAGTATTTGGTGTGGGATGCTTTGTTCTGCTTTGGTGAAAAGCTATGTCTCAGTTATCAGACTAAACTTGCAGAAGACTTCCTAGCAATTTCATGGGATTGCCCTAGTGGAGTTCTCCTAAATGTACTGTAATGTTGACACTTTTGGTTGTCTCCCTTGGTTCATGATATTGAGAACCAACCCCTGTTGTTCTTATGCATAGGACATAGTGTTTGTAAGGACTTTGGGGAGCCAGTCACTTGCCTATGTGACTTGTCAGGTCACACAAGTCTGTGCAGCAGGACCAAACCTGCTGTTGAAGCTTTATGTGGTTGATAGGCTGTCAAAACTGTGATCTGTTGGTGCTGGTTTCTATCAAGGAGATACCTCACTTAAGCCATGCCAAGATGATAGCTGCCTCTGCTTTCATGGCATATGCTTACATATTTGACAAGAAACATTGATTGTGTATAGATATTTTTTGTTATGTATATGCATGTGTGTCCCTTGCGTTGTCCATGAGGTGGTGACTGCATTTTTTTTGCTGGTTGCTGGGATGTAGTGGCAATGGCTGTAATGATCAAGGGTGACAAGGCCTTTTTGTTAGTCCTTTCAAGGTCTGAGGATTTTTCTTACAGTCAGTTTTACATCAGTTGAAAACCATCCCACATCTTGCACCACTACTGGGAGCTAATGAAGCCAGTGGAGATAGTATGGTAGCTGGTCACTACCATACATGTTGCTGTTGAAGGTTACCGAACAGGTGTGTGACTGTCACTGTTGTTCAAACTGCTCCTTAGTTTTTAGGGTTGAATCTGTTTGCAGAAATGTTGTTGGATGTAAATCTCTATATCCCTATCATTAGGTCATTTCTCAATTTTCTTCATGCTGACTTTAATTACCTCTTGATGTCCTCCATTTTCATGATGTATTGTTCCATTGAAATCCTCCAAGATTGGAGCACATTCGTTGAAGAGTTGGATTGTGTACTGGATGTTGGTGTTTTCCCTGAGCCTGATTCAGATTTGTGCTTTGCATTAAGGGCCGACCTATTTCAACCCGCTGCCTCTCCAAATTTTTTCACTATTCCAGTCATATCTTTGATGTTGGCTGGTATCTGACATGTTCGCATGCAATTTATGTTTTCTTGAATCTGTCTGGTTCTTATGGAATTCATGTGGTTGTGGTTTGGCATCCAGCCAGTGGAGATTGTGGATACCCACATACCAACTTCATTGAGGTGGTCAATCAATCAAAGCACAACAGAATTGAGGAGGAATAAGACACTGGGCCTTGAAATTGGAGGAAATTGGCAGACTGGTGCCAAGCTAACCGAAAGCTTTGTTGTGATCATTGGTGTTATAACATGGATGAGGGCATGGACTCAAGAAGGGGTCCTCCACATGTTGGAGGGAGCCACTGGCTTTCAACTGACATAATCTACCAGCCTGGTAGCAGCAGTGGCAACAGCAGCAGGGTGATTAGGATGGATGAAGCAGGTGAATCTTCATCTGGTGGACGGGGTGTGTATCGCCAAGATTGTGGAAAAGGTCCAGAATCTAGTAGACCCCCAATCCACAAGCCAGCAGCACAGGTCTCTTCAAAGCTTGTGGCTACACGATCCTCTGGTGCTCGAAGAATGCAGAGAGCCCAACAGGGATCCTTGCAAGGACCCTGGAATGTACTGCAGAGCTACCCAGGGGGGTTGAATGACCCAGCTCTGGAGTGTACAGGCATGGATGGTGAAGCCAACCTTTCTATGGGTCTTAACACACAACAACTTGTATCAGATGAGGCTGCACGACCTTCAGGTCAGGAACAAGCAGACAATGAGTATAGTCTATTTTGGGCAAGGGGAGGTCACAACACTCCTGATGGTCTTGCTGGGAGAGGACCAGTTCCAGGAAGTAGTGCCACAGAGTATTTCCCAAGCAGGAGGGGACATGTAACAGAGCACATTGGTGCTTGGAATGGAATGTCTGGAGTACCACCATTGGGAAGCAGGCAAGCTCAAGCAGGTGCAGATGTTGCCTATCCTAGAGTCAGTATTGGTAGCATTGGTATTGAAGAGAGACAGGGGGGTGATGTTGGTGGAAGTATGAGTTTTAATTCGCTGAACTCTTTCTACAGAGATCACCAAGATTTTCTGAATGAAGGCAGAAGTGGTTTTAATGAGAAGAGAGCAGATGATTCCAGTGGAAGTGTGACTTACAACTCTCTGTATGTTGACCACCCAAACTACATGGATGAAGGCAACTTACAGGCTAGCAGCAGTAATTATGCCCACTCGGCTCAAGTGGAGGCATTTTGGGCTGCTGCTAGTAGGCATCATGCCTCGTTGGACACTCATGCAGCCTGCAGGAGCAATGTATTCCCTATTTCAACAGAAAGACATTCACTGAGGAGCAATCTACCAGGGAAAACTTCAGAAAGTGGAGCAAGTAGTTCTGGTAATGCAAGTAGTACCTCCAGAAGTTCTGCTTGCAAGAGAAAGAGTTGCACCCCAGTGGCAGCAGGTAGTTCATCTTCTCAAAGTGATTCTCTTCATAGAGGTCGGTTCCGGGAAAGCTACAGTAGAGGGGCAGTTGAAGGTAGCGGCATGAGTAGGTGCAATGCAGGCATTGCAGGTTGCACATCTGCTTCTGATGTTGGGGCCTCCACGTCCTCTTCAGCAGAGGCAACATGCAGGGGCCTAGGTTTTGTACCCTTGGTTGGGACTGGCACTGACGATCCCCGAACTTCACATTTTGGCAGTGAAACAGAGTTGTTACTGGAAGCTCGTAGGGATAGCCGTGCTGGGAAGAATGCTGTCAGCAGTAGCAGTACATCAGGAAATCCTCATGGATTCACTCAAGGAGGACCAGTTGGAGTGGTGTTAATGGAGGCAGGAGCAGTACAGCCTCCTGCCCCTTTTGCTCGGACTGTGCGTAGAGCTGTACCAGGACTGAGCCCTGAAACCTGGGGCTCTTCCAGAACACCACTCACTGACTCAGCAATGGATGCTGATAACTCTATCTCTACCACCAACTTGCTTGTTGATCAGATGCTCAGTTCTAGTCCTCCTTTGTGCCATGGTAGTCCTTCTGTCATTGGTGGCAGAGGTGGACCCCCAGCATCTCTACGACGCAGTGAGAGCATGCTTGGTTCGAGTGGTTTAGGAGAGCCACCAACTCTGAGGTACATGGGTAACAACAACAATCGAAATTTGTCAACCCGTGCAGCAAGTGCAAGTCAGCTCAGAGCAGCAGTTGCAGCAGAAAGGAGATTACGCAATCAGGCCATCAATTACCACAGCTTACAGTCCATGTCTCTCACTGCTCCCTTGCCCTCCAACCCTGTGGTTCCAATGATGCAAACCACTGCTAATTCAGCAGCCCCATCCTCACCATGCCCTTTAAGGCCACCACCACACCCTCCAATACCACGGAGCAGACTACAGGGGAGCACCACACATATGTCAATACTTTCCCCATCGTCATCAGGAGCTGCACCTTCTCGGCTTGCTCATGCTCCTCCTTTCAACCCCTCTGTTCTTGCTCCTTCCATAGACTCTCTTCCATCAGCAGCAACTCTTTTGCAACGGTCAATGTTGCCAAGGCCGTCTGCATCCGGTGTGCGTGACAGAGGTCTTTCATCAGTGGCTGAAAGTCTACTTGGAATGCCTTTCCGGGGATTACACATGTCTGTTGGTGAGGGTGCACATCAACCCCGACTTGCGGCTGAGGGGCTGGCTGAGGTTGGTCATCTCAATTGTGCCTTCCTCTGATCATTGTCATAAGTTTTTGAATTACAGTATTGCTCAAGATGGTTGTGTATTGGCAAATATGAAACTTGGATGTAAAGCTAATGTAAGCAATTTGCCTGATGTTGAAGTTACCAGTAGGCCTGCAGCCTGTATGACTGAACCATTCTTGATGGCTCATGGACAATATTTCTGCTGTCTTGACTGGACCTGAGGCTTTCTTTGCTTGAAAATGGTGTGAAGCAGATTCTGTTGGCGTTGGAGCGTGTGGAGAGAGATGAGGATCTGACATATGAGGTACATTCACCTTTCCATTGCATAGTGTTGTACTCCATGTTGTGTGGGGGTAGTGATTCTGAGTTTCAGCCTTCACTAGTCAAGCATGCTGCTCAACTAAACCATGTTCACCATGTTACTGTAGAGTACATCAGGATGTCTCTTTTGGTCACAAAAGTGGTCCATTCTTGGACTGCACTTTGGATGCTGACAACATGCTGCAAAGCTTGTTCATCTTTTATCTGAAAGGAGAGAAATAGTTTTCCAGCACATGGAATTGGGAACTGTAGTCAGTTTGACAAAGGATGGGTTGCTTTAATGGGTGTAGCAACTTTTGATGCTGGAGGCCACCTTGCTGTTTGGAGGAATGGGGCTGCATGACCAGCACAGTGACCTGCGTCTTGATGTGGACAACATGTCCTATGAGGTGCTTTACTTGTGAAACCCCCTGTTTTCAATTTATCTGGCAGATATCTGATGTACTGCTGAAGGCTTTGACTGCAGGATATTGCATATGGCAACCTACTTTAGTGCAGCTGCTGGTCTTCAATTGTCAGGCTGATTTTGGATGATGATGTGGTGCAATTATCAGTCTTTATGTTGTGATGTCCTTGACACTAACCTAACGATCACAGGGTGGAGAACGTATTTTCTCAATCATCTCATTGATACTGGAAGCCCTGATCAGGTTGTGTTGAACTCTCATTCACTATGGTTTGTTGGATTTGTGGCTAAAGTTGTTGGATCATCTTTGTATGAGCACAGGAGCTGCTTGCTTTGGAGGAGAGAATAGGCAATGTGAGCACAGGAGTGACTGCAGAGGTGGCAGCCCAAAAGCTGAAAAGAAGTCAATATTCCTCTCTGGATGCAATGGTTGCTCATTTCTCAGAGGAATGTGACATTAAGTGCAGTATATGCCAGGTAAATACATTTCTTAATCCATGTGAGGATTTTTGGAGTTGTCAGTGTTCATAATTGATATTGTTCGTGAATAATATGAAGTTTAATCACCATTCTCTGGTTGTTATATTTCTGTTTTATTTTCCTGCAAATTCTCTATGATGCTACAATTGTGCAGTGTTATTGCTTTTCCATTTGTCCTACTCCACAGCCTATTGAAAGGCAAGGTCATTTTTTTCTCTGCAAAATGTATATTCCATCTCTTACATGTTGGTTGCCTGACATGTGAGTGATTTCCCTCTCATCTATTAGCAGATTTTAATGGCATTGGAGGAGAAAGGCTTTAACCAGGCAAATAATAACACGTGAATTTGTTGCCTTTTTATGTTTGCAGGAGGAGTATGTGGAGGGTGATGAGTTGGGAAAGATTGATTGTGGGCATGGTTACCATGTGTCATGCATCCAGCAATGGCTTGTGCAGAAAAACCAGTGCCCTATTTGCAAGGCAACTGCCTTGTCCTAGCATTTATGGTTAGAGGATTAAGTCTGTTCCGTCATTTTTCGCTTCTAACTCATTGTGGAGGAGGTCTTCTGTTCTCTAACAGAGGGTGCACACCTGCTCTATTTGTACCAGCTTGTGTTCAAGCAGGTTGTTGTCTGTGGTTCCAGGACACTAGTTGGATGTCCTCTGCTCAGCTTTGCATCCTCCTTGTAGTTCCCAGTTCAATAGTTCTTATGAGTATTGTGCCTCCATCAGGCAAATCCAGAGATATTGATGTATCGATTGAACTGTAGGGCACCGAGCAATTGGAATGTGGTTTCTGTCTCTTTGCCATCCAAGACTGGCAAGGAAAATTGTTTCTTGCATAGCTGCCTTAGTAGGAAGAAGAAAAGACAAGTGTTTTGTTGAGGGAATCCTTGCAACTCTGGGCTGCATGTGTCACCATCATATGACTAATGTGGATGAAGCACATAGTTAGACATGTGTGCCCATATCTTTGCAGGTGGGTGTGAAGTCAGGGTTTTTCTCAGTTCTGGTAAGTTTCCATGTTGCACTTTTCATTTGTGTTCAATTTGACGCCAAAGTCCTCACCATCAATTTCTACGGTCTCGGTCATAGATAGGCCCAAATACCTTTACTAGTGATTCCTGAACTCTCCATCCAGTGACCAGGTTTGGAAACCAGAGCAATGCTCATCCAAGTCTTTCTTTTGGCTGAATGTCCAATTGTGACAAATTGGAAATTCCAACAGGACTTCTGCACTGAATATGGTGGGATAAATGTCTGGGTGCTGTGTCAATAACAAATGTAGGATTGCCGTGAAAGAAGTTCAAAGTTCATTAAAGAACTTTGTTTTTCAAAGTTTTCTTTAATGGAAAATTTCCCCTCATGTGTTTTTTGTTTCATTATGGTTTTACTACAGCAGAGAGAGCTTAATTTCTGCAAGAGGATAATGAGTTTGTTGTAGTGGACAAAAACCGTGTTCTTTCTCAATGAGTTTGTGAGGAATAGTTTCATTGAAGAGTGCGAGGCAAACCTTTTTAGAAGGTGTGTTGAGTTTGTGGATGATATGTCAGGATATAGGAAGGCAAGAGAGTGCAGACAAATTTGTGGGAAAAATTGTGTTTTCTTGAATCAGAAAAAAACATACATGTTTTGTGTACACAATGTGCCCATTCTAATGTTTCTGTTTTTACATTGTTCAAGAACTTGAACATTGTGTATATATGCAATAAAATTGTTCTTGAAATGATCAAACTTTGTGAACTATAAATGATATGGAATGACCTAGGTGCATTCTTTCTTTGATAATCTCCTTCAGAGTAATAACTAACTCCTTTAGAGAAATGAGAATTTTCATGGCAAAGGAGCTTTGCATATCTACAATTAGCTATAGCTCTCTTCCTTGAATACTTTCCATGCATTGCAAGAGTGTCAAAAATCTAAATGTATAGGAGAAGATGCAGTGTATGTCAAGAATCTAAGTAGGGGAGGAGACTTGTTTGTAATGTCAAAATTTTATTGTATAGGTGAAGGAGCTCCTTTTAGGGCATTATGCTCTCACAGCATTATGCTCCTGTCAGGGCACTACACCCTTAGAACTTGATGGAAACCCCTTGGGAACTCAATTGGAACCATTGGGAATAGCCTCTTCCAAACCCAGATGGAAAATATTGGGCTCTTCTGAGAGCATGTCGGTCCTTTGTATTGACCACATAAAATTTTTGGCTGGCGTCATTTTCAATCTGGGTTAATAGACTTGCCTAACAGCATGGGCATGTATTTCAACAGATGTTCCTATTAATGTGAACCTGCCAAACTTGGTTCCAAAACAAAGAGACTAATGAGTCTGCTCTTTATGGCAGGTTAAAATTCCAAGCAAAAAACTTCTCTCCTGGATACAAGCACTTATATGGGAGTGCTATGGGACTTCCTTGGGACATCTATGCCCATCGTGCAATCTAAACGTTTGTGCCCAAATCCTACACCGAATAGAGTTATCTGTATAGTCACTCTGTCTTTGCGCCTGCTTTCACCCCCTATATGCTCTTTCACTGGTATACTCAAAGTAAAGACATTTTATTAAATCTCAGTATGCATTGCTGAAACTCAGCATTTAATGCACAAGGTTCGAGACTAATTATTGTAGTTGTACAGGTAAGAGTAATGAAACTATATGTAGCAGCAGTGGAGGCGCTCAGGAAAGAGGAAAGGACATGGTCGCATCTAAGTGCCAAATGTCAATAATATAGTGCTAAGCTAGAAGTCAGCCTCCAATTTTGCCATAATTTTGTATAGTTTAACTTACAAATGCCTCATCATCATCCTCCTCATCAGGTAGAGCTTGTTCAAAATCTCACTCCAATTTCTGCTTCTCATGACTGGGCATTAAGTCGGGTATATGCAGCAAGGTGACCACAATCAGATTCCAAAATTGGTAAATGAATCCACATCAGGCTCAAAATACAGAGTGAGAGAATACAGAACTTTATGCAAGTATTAGGAGACATCGAGTGAAAAGATCTTAACTGTTCTGGGGTGGTAGCAATATCAAATTGGACTTCTGCTAGGGCAGGAGACTTCTCAAAGTGCGGGTTCGCATCCCTACATTTTGCAAAAAAATCGTGGTTCTATGAGTCAGAAAGAGCTAGCATTTTACAACAATAACTCTTGCACAAAATGGAGAAAAAGAAGAAAGGAAAGATGTCACCAAATTATACTTTCTCCTTTGCAATGATCCACAAAATCATGGATGCAATCATAATAAGAGCAATAAGCAAACATGTCAAATTATGTATCAAAGGTTGACAGTTGATGCTCAAATTGACTGAGAATGTACCAAACAAGCTCCCTCGCAAGATACAGGAAAGGCTTCTCAAAGTTGTAGTTGCTCTCAGCCGAAATCTCGTAGTACTGCACCTTTCTGTTTCTCCGCAATGCGATTTGTTTCACCTTCTTTCCAATGTTAACAGAGACAGTGATGTGTTTGGACTTCACCTCCCTGTTCTTCATATCCATGTTGTTGATTCCACACACTACTACTGGGATGTCCCCACATACCCTACACATGTAAGCACAAGGACATGGCCAAAAAAAGGGTGTTTAGATCAGCGTACCCAAGAGGAGGATTTTAATCAACAATTTTGTACATACTTACAACAAGAGTTTGGAGCCAGAACTACTAACTTGAGGAGGTCATGATAACATCTGGAAAAATACTGGAAGGCCGATTTTACAGTCAGATCAAGCATGATGATGGCACAATGTGCACCAATTCTGGATCAAGAATAAACCAATGAAAAAGAGTTAGAAAGTAAGTTGGAACCACTTCATGAATCCAGCAAGCATCAGCATTACATAAGCATGGAAATGAGGCGAAACCCATCAGCAAAGAAAAGAGAAAACCGTAGCACAAGACAGAATTATGGAAGTGGTTTGAATGACAGCTAATGATTATATGCACATGTGCAGGGACTTTCAAACAGCATTCAAAACATGCATCGCATTGAGTACCTATATAAAGCTGTTGGGAGGGGGAAAAACAAAACTTACAAGTATCCATCCCGAAGACCTCCCGGATTCTCTTGGTCTGGGTTTGTGTCCCAGCAGTCAAACTGGATGTGGCCTGAGTTTGTTCAAGAAGTCAAGAGTATGAACTTCCACACCAGGAGTGCCTGCAATGTAATAATGTGAAAAACAATATATGAGAAACCTCTGCAACAAAACCAATTGCTCCTAATTATCATCTACCTACAAGATGTTGTTCCATCAAAGGAAAATGGAGAGAAGCTAATGGAGCAATGCTTCAACACAAACCATGCAAATCCACATTTTTTTGAAGCAAAAAAGGTACTATTCAGCAAAGTCATAATTTCTAGATTGTTTTGGCAATATACAAGGGTGAGCTCATAGATTGCCCATACATATTTCTCTACAAATAGAAATGAAACATAATTTGGGTTTTGATACTTACCATGACGTAAATTCTTATAGAATTCAGCACTGGAACAGGCACTCAAATGACTTTTCAGAAACCCACCTGCAACAAGATGAAGAGAAACATCCATTCTTAAAACTATATCCAAAACCTCCAGGGAGCCTTGAAGGTTGACAGATTTTCCTCTACATCTGATATACCACATTTTTATTCAAGGTGTATATACACGAACAGCTTCGAAGACAGAAATTATTCACGAACAGCTTCAAAGCCAGCCAGAAATTATTCACGAAGCTTCAAAGACAGGAATTATGTAACCTGAGACGATCTTAGTGGCCCAACAAACTGAAGCCACATGTACCTGTTGTGCCTGGATGACTGACGATGACGAGCTTGAAGGGTGGAGAGCAAAGAGATTTAGTTGGGATAGCCTTCAAAAAACCAAAACCAACAGGATTATGCAGGATCG
>Ga0209208_10009865_pt1 | contig 12495 bp, 8 predicted proteins | sample S1TSphfallax_3_FD_187694 | JGI IMG/M metagenome (GOLD analysis project Ga0209208, IMG submission 187694) | Host-associated microbial communities from peat moss isolated from Minnesota, USA - S1T2_Fd - Sphagnum fallax MG (SPAdes) (version 2) | ecosystem: Host-associated > Plants > Peat moss >...
CACAAAAGCAATTGTTCAAGTTATTCCTACCAAAGCCCCATGCTGTGGTTCTTCGATACAGCTCAGAGGGTAAATTGCTCGAGATACTTGAAGACCAGACTGGACAAAAGGTGCACTCACTGAGCGATGCACAAGAGCATGATGGGAAACTCTACCTTGGGAGTGTTTATGCTCCTCAACTTGGTGTCTATGCTTTGTCATCCTCAACTGAAGAAATTTAGCCTCATTCACAACTTGATTTTTCACACAATTTTCTTGAAAGTGTAGTGCTTTGTGACAAAGGCCACAAAATGAAATTGGGCATAAGTATGTGTCCCTTCCATTCGCAGCAGCAAATTTGTACAGTTTCTCAGACTGTAATAAAATGGGTTTTTTGATTGGGTGAATGAAAAGTAATAGTGAAGTGTTGTCATTCCATGTCCTTCATAGTCCCAAGTAGAGTTTTATGCGCATTTCACCCCTTTGTCTCTTTGCAAGTTCAATGCCTTTTAACCACATTTTCAGTACCAGAAGCTGGGTTATCTTTCCATTTTGCAGCAGATAGATAATACATGAGTCCAATGATCTCAAGATCATCTTTACACACCTTTGCTTGTGCTTGAAATTTCATGAGTCAAAGTGTTGCTAATCATTTCAAGTTATTTGTTTATGGTCCAACTTATGCATTAAAGCATGTACATTGTCCATGTACAAAATGCAAAGGGGCAAATTGTGGATAGTAGCAAACATGAGGAGCCACCCATACTCAATGGAAGGGAATCTAGTAGAGGATGAAGGGAACAAGATTCATCAGATGAGGAGTGGGAGGTTGAATGAGAAGACCCATTGAACAGTAGAAATTTGTGGCATGGTACAACATGCTTTCCAACGAGTAGATGAACACTAAGACCTTGGACAAAGAGCAATGGAGGTTGCACAAGAAGCTTTTGTTGTTGTTGATGGACTACAAAATGAAGCCAACAGGGGAGATGTTGAACACCAATGAAGATGGGCTTCATGGGGATGTTGGAGGGGAGCATGAGCCTTTGGGAAAGGACTCATTGACAAATGGTCCCCAAGACCTCAATTTTGATCCAAAGGTTCTAGAGGATGCAATTAGGGAGTTGTATGGAGGTTCCAAATGCACAAAATTGGCCAATCCAATAATTCTACTAAATTTGTGCAGTGTACACAAAGTCAACAACAAGTTTGTATATGAGTTTTTCACTTTCTTATGTCTCCATTTATTGCTTGTAAACAAGTGTTTGCCCAACAATTGATACACATTTAAATCATTGACTAGAAGATTAAGGTTGGATTATAATTACATCTACGCATGCGGGATAGGGTGTTTTCTATCAAGGAGAATATGAAGATGTTTGTTGTACAAAATGTGATGCATTTTGGTACAAAGAGGGGAACAAATTGTTCCTTGTGAAAATGCTTAAACACTTTCTGATCATTCCAAGACTACAAATGATGTTCTAAACACCTACCATGTTAGATTTCATATATGATATGCCATTCACAAAACAATAGTTGAAATGGGTTTGTTAGACATGCATGTGATTCGAAAGCATGGAAGCACATCCACGAAAAGTTCCCACCACTTGCTTTTGATGCTAGGAATGTGCACCTAGCTCTTGCAACAAATGGGGTGAACCCATATAAATTGAACCATTCAACATGGTCCACTTGGCTTGCTATGTTATTAAATCACAATATATTTTCATGGTTAACAACAATTTTTTTTGGTGATGCTTGCATTATTCATTTTGGGGGAAAAACTAAGTTTTTATTAAAGAACTTTGATGTATACTTGCAATTAATAGTGGAAGAGTTGCAATAATTATGGAAAGGAATTTTTGCCTATGACATGCTGAAGTTAGTGGGTTCTATGTCCTTGACTTTAAAAGGTGTGTTACTATGAACTATGTGTGGTTTCCTTTGGTATGGCATAGTTGTTGGGATGTCGCATCAAAGTTACACTATTGTGACTCTAGTTTTAGGTTTGCAATCAAGGCAAAGGTTTACAAAGGTGTGGACTGAGAATGAAGTTTAGGAGTCTCATTTCATGTTCCCGGGAGTGTAGGAGAGTGTGAAGGAATGAACTCACACACTTTCCAATAGGCTCTCACTTTGGGAATTATAATCCTGATGGACTTTTGAATTTTCAAAGGGTGATTGCAGGGGTCAAAATTCATTGGATTGAAGAGTTCTTTATACGATTGGAAAGATTTTGAAACTTAGATATCTAAAATGGGCTCACATGTCCCATTTGAATGTTTAAAACACAAGTTATGGTCGAAAAATTTGAGAATCGTTTTAGTTTACTTACGTGAAAGTGGCATGCCACATATTGTTAAAAAGTTCTTTGCTTTAGATTTCACTTCAATTGGAGGTTTGTACAAAAAGTTATGGGCCTCCAAAGTCGCAAGAGTCTTTGAAAATTTTGGGGCTTTCAATTGGGAATCCCGGGACAAAATGACATTTGAGTGCAAGCCCGTGGCCAAGCATAGAAAATACTATAAGGGGGAAGGTGGTGGTTTCCTCCAAGTCTGGGCCATGGTGACTTTTGTGAATCTGTGTATGTCTATGGCTCGTTCGTGCACCAAAAAAAGTCTAACTACACACTAGCCAACTTGTTGTTTGGTTTGTTTGGTTTGTGTGAATAATTTGCTTATCATTCATTTAATCTCCATCTCGAAGCTCCAGCACACCCTTCTAGCCCCGAAGTGTTACGAATTAGGAAACGTACCCCAACTCTTTCTTCCTCCGATGTTTTACTTTTGGACTCGCAATTGTGTTGGTCAAGGAATTTGGGGGTGTGTCATACACTACATGTCCAATTTGTGAACCAAAATTTAAGGATGGACATTCAATGGAAGAAAGGAAGCAAACTTACATTAGGACATGCATGTGGTTGCCTAAAGGAGACCCATATAGGTCAGTTAGAATGATAGATGATTTCAATGGAAAAATAAAAACGTATGGTAAAACCCAATGAATGTAAAGTATTGTGGGTCATTTTTAGAGTCACATTAACAAATTTTATAAGGTGATTTATGTTTAAATGCTTGTGGTGAATCATTTAATTTTACATACATTAAATGATGATTCATTCTAAACTAACTTGATTATGAATACATTTGCTCAATTAATTTTTGAAAATAATGCATTCATTGTTAATAGTGAAATTTTAAAATAAAAAATATGGATTAATCAATTAACTGTATTGTTAAGAAATTCAAAAATTCATATTGAATTTTACTCCAAATTGTTTATATAGACTTAGCATGGGTTGAAGAATGACATAATAAAGTTAATTGTGATTTTTCTTTTGTGAAACTTTAACTAAATGGTAGTTATGAAATTTTTTTCGTTAGTCAAAAATGTTATGCCCAATAAATACACAATTGAAACATCTAAACATGTTATTATTTTTATGGAATTTATGGGTTTTTCTTTTAAGATTTTCAAAGTGATTTCACCATACCAATTAACAACAACATTTTTTAATATGAGTTTTTGACTTAATTTTAAAAGGTTTCATAAGTGATTGAATCTTTAGTAATAAAAGAATACATTATTGAAGTTTTAAATTTTAAAATCATATTCATATGGATCATTTATAAAAATTTGCTTGTGACTTTTGTAAATGTTATATCTACTTAAAATGAACCATTAAACAATGCATACGCCCCCCAATCTAGTGACAATAAATGAGCAATTAAATTGATTTCATTTATGGTTTAATTCTAACAATAAATAAAATGGCCTTGGGGACTCATCGAAAATGCATGGTGTGAAATAACAGAGTTTGTTATTTGATTTTCTTTGTTGGTAGGTTTGTACATTATTTTTCAAACTTTAAAGGTAGATTTCAATCTAATGCAATATGAACTATTGCGAAATGTGTCCTAATTCACTTTGGGTTTCACTATATTTTCAGTGAATTTGGACATTTTTACTTAGTGAAATTATTTAAACCCCTAGTGAATAGGGACCAGTGCTATGGACAATGAATTATTTCATTAATACCTAGTGAAACAAGGTTATTTTTAAGTGAAGTACAAATTTACTAGACCATTCACTTGCTAGTTAATTAACTAACCAACATGGAAATCAATTAAAATTTAATTATTTAGTATATAATGTTGTTGATAATTTCATGATTTTTTAACCTATGATTTATAGACACGTGTCATTACCTAGGATAGGTTAAAAACCTAGCCTAGGTAGGTAGGTAGGCCATGTAATCAACCTAAACACTTATTCTAGGAATTCGATAGGAAAATATTTGATCAACATACCATTGTTGACCACACACAACATCACCCATGAGGTTTGATCCCTTGACCTTTGGAATAGAGGCAAACACCCTTACCATCAAACCACCCCCCTTGTTGTGCTAATATGTTACATTACATTCTATTTGAAATATTTCATTTGAAACATTACAAAAACATAAACTTTGAGAATTCATATTTTATAAAAAATTTCGTTCAAATGAAACAATTCGAGTTCATTTTTTTTAAAAATTCAATAATGCACATAAAGTACATTTTGAAAGTTTAAAATCATTGGAACAAAAAATAAATTGAATATCATTATTCAATAACATTTCAATGACCATTTAACAAAAAGAGGTTTAATAAATGGATTTTTTTATTAATATAATAATACTACCTATGCTAATCTACTTTCAATTATTATATGACTATTTTTTATTATTTTAAATTATTTCACCTTACATTATTTATGGCTATTTATGAATATTTTCAATTATTTTTGGTTATTCTAAATTACTTTTGGCTATTTTAGTTTATTTCACTTTTGGCTATTGAAGGTTATTTCATCTTATGTTATTATTAACAATTCTAAGTTATTATAGGTTATTTCACCTTAAGTTAATTTTGTCTATTATAAATTATTTCACCGTAGATTATTTTTAATAATCCTTAACAATTCTAATATATGGCTATTAGTTATTCTTTTATTAATGTTATTGATAATTATTAATGACTATTGGTACCTATTATACTTGTGACTATTAAATGCTTATTAGTAATTATTCTATTAATATTTATTGGTGGCTATTCTATTAATGGCCATTAGTAGTTATTTTATTAATATTTATTAGTGGCTCTTCTATTAATGACTATTAGTGGCTATTGGTGGCTATTCTATTAATGGTTATTGATAGATATTTTATTGGTGGATATTGGTGTTTATTAGTGGTTATTATATTAGGGGCTATTGGTGGCTATTTTATTGGTGGATATTAGTGGTTATTAATTACTAATATATTATTGGTTATTGGTAGTTATTTTATTAGTGGATATTGGTGGTTATTAATTGGTATTATATTAATGGCTATTGGTGGCTATTATATTAATGGTTATTGGTGGATATTTTGTTATTAAATATTGATGGTTATTAATGGTTATTATATTAGTGGCTATTGGTGGCAATCCTATTAATGGTTATTATATTATAAGTTATTGTTGGTTATTATAAGTTATATTATAATTATTGGTGATTATATATTATAAATTATTCTTGAATATTCTATGTTATAATATCATAGGCTATTGGTAGTTATTATACGTAGGATAAAATCATTTATAATAACATAAAGTAGACTGACCTTGAATATTTTTTAAAGTATAACTTGAAATAACATATATTAATTTAAAATAAAATAACCTAAGGTATAGCGTAAAGTTAGTTGAATAATTTAATTTAGAATAATTTAAAAGCTTATTATAAACTAGTTAAAAGACCTTAAGGTAAAATAACATATAATAATTTAGGGTACAATAATTTATAATAGCCCATAATAACATAAAATATAAGTTAGAATAACTAAAGTAACTTAAAATAATATAGGGTATATCATAAGTTAGCATAGATAGAATAGTTTTAAAAACATAGAAATAAACCTATTTACTATAGTATATTATAAGTGAATTATGTTAATTAGTAATGAAAAATGATGTCTACATAATGATATTATAGTGAAATAACTTTCACCAAAGTGAAATCAATAAAATACAATGAAGTTATTTCACTTTTAAGGTCCCATAATGATTTAGGTTAGTAAATTACACCCCATTTTTGTAATAGTGAATCTTTGCAATTCAATTTTAAAGATTTAAGAGGTTGTTAATTTGGGGTCTTGTATTGTATAGGACCCATGATACGAAACACATAAGATATTATGCATTATGGATAAAATTTTGCAATTTTTTTTCAGAAAACAATAATAGGTGAGAAAGATAGTGTGAAAGTTTAACATGACTTACAACAAAAGGTTATTAAACCACATTTGTGGTTAACTACCAACCTTTAATGAGGTGGTAAGCTACTAAAATTGGTAGCCCCATACATTTTGACAATTATTGAGTTTAATATTTTTGCATCCATCATTGAGCATCTAAAGACACCTTGAAGTCATGTCATGTATTGATGATAATGCAACACATTCAATGGAGGAATTTTGGGGCTTTAAAATCCCATGATTACCACATATTAATGTAACAATTTTTTCCTTTGGCATTGATAGGTCTTTTAATTTTAAGACCACAAATGGCAGTTATGAAAATTTCTAGAATATTTAGGAGGTTTTGCAGTAAGGTTTATAATCTTTTTGACATTGAACCATTTTAATTAGATGTTTCAAATTAGTGTAACATTGGTGGAAACACACTTCGCATTTTTTTTGGCATCATGATGGGTGGTTGCAAGGTAGGGTGGCTCACTTTTTGCATTGCAATTTAATTTTTTGCAAAGTCGCGTGCATTTATATGCTATTAACATGACATAAAAACAATAATTTTCAAAATTTGTGGTCAGATTTAGATTTTCAACTTGAAGAAGACATTTATAAAAAAAAATTGCAACATACATACACCAAATATATAGTAATGAACTTTTGAAGTTGGAAAATATGGATTAGTTTGTTATTTGTGCTTCTATATACATGCATTTTTGTGTATGAATTTTATTTGAGATATATTATAGGGACTCAATATATGATATGTTAAAACAAAAAAAACATATGTGCAAAACAATTGCTAGAAAAAACTTAACCAAAAAAAAGTTATGGACTTTTGAATGGCTTAAAATGAACCATATTTTCATAAGTCCATATCATAATCATTCTTGGGTGGATTTGAATTTATATTTTTTTAACATGTACATTTAAATTTTTTTAGAATAGGTTATTTTCATATGGGTTTTTTAGTTCATTAACCACTATGTAATTCCCCACTAAATTAGTGATATCAAAATAAATTACCACTTTAACAATACTATATGGAGTTTTAGGGATTGGAGCATCTGTTGAAAATGAACCACCTTAGAGTGCATACACCCTGATGCATTTGTTGTACCATGTAATGAATGAGTTGGATATATGTGGACTTGTTGCTACTAGGTGGATGTATCCCATAGAAAGATACATGAAGACCTTGAAGTTATATGTGCGTAATATCACAAGGCCATGAGCCTCAATGACCAAGGGATACATATGAGATGAATGCTTGGGTTTCGTTATTGATTATTTGCAAAGGTTTGATGTAGTGAAGTGATGCATATGGGATGTTGATGAGGAAGAAGGAGACACGAATGAGGTGTTGGAAGCAAATTCTTCATGAATCTAGCTTTATGTGATGCCACACACTAATATGTATTCACCAACATATCTATTATGATGTCATGGATGTAGTAAGTGTTGATGTATATTGACAATGTACTTTGCAAAATAGGTTGATGATTTTCATTTGTTTTCAACATGTGAAAATTTTCAAATTTGTTACATTATTATTTGTGTTAATTCTACTAATGTAGGAAATGGGACTTGGAATGAACATCTAACCCAAATACACTTTCATTTGTTTGATTGGGTCAAAGGTGTGATCCATGGCTAGTAGTTGGATTTGGGCAACATAGATGGTTTGGATGCAATCTTGTTATGTAGTAAACCATCACAAGTAGCATTACAATACACTAAAATGCAAGCTTATGATAACCACTTTAGAGTGGATGACCCAAAGAATAGGTTTTACAAACATATGGTAATGACATTGCTTCAATGTTTGATCAATAAACTATTGATGAGCTAGAAAAGTGTATGTCCAATATGTAGGAATGTCAAAAGACATTGAAACTAGATTATGGCCCACTGCAAACTCCTATTGTGGTTTTCAAATGTGAATGGCTAAAATGAAAAGACAATTGAAGAAACCCAACATATGTATGAGAGAATGTTGGGTTCTTCATTTTTAATTTTTTACATAGGCTACCAATGACATTTGAGCTTTTCATATTTCCAAGCCAAATGATGCAACTATTCTTTTCTAAAAACTTGAAAAAACCTGGTTGAAAAGTTGTCTTATGAAAGGAGGTAGGTTCTAGGAGAGAGGTTGAAGATGTAGAAGATGTTTTCATCACAACAATAGTGGAACCAAGTGGGCTAAATGCTCCAATTGGATTGCCATAAAATTTGAGCCATAAAATTGTCAAATAAAGACAATCTTTTGGCATGTAGACAGTTTTAAAGTTGATTAATATATCCCACTGTGTTCCAAGAAAACATTAACCTCATTTGAACGTGTGAGTTTGATAAATAAATGACATTTTTTGCCCATGTTTTTGAAGGTCTGAAATTGCATTGAGAGTCTAGCCATGCCTTGCCAAATCATCTTCATTTTTGTTGTTCACAAGTAATTTATTCATATAGAAAGGTAGTACTTTCAATTAGGACATGATTCCTTCTAATGATGCCTAGGTACCTATACCTATTACCTACCTACCTATCATAGTAAGCACATACCTATATACCTATTTATTATGGTATTTAGATACTTACCTAATTATCTATAATGATATTTAGGTACCTACCTATATACTATGGTATTTAGATACTCACCTAATTTTCTATTATGGCACAATAAAAATTTGGTCACAAATTCAAGTACTTTCAAGAAAGTTGAAGAAATATTTTTTCTAGTTGGGCATCAATAGCTCATGACATGCCCAAACTTGTGCACTATTTGCATTGGAGATTGCACTACATTTGATTCATTTGCACCTATGGAGTGCTCGCCCCTTGCACAAGACAAAATCCACCAAACTTGAGTGTGACTTGTAAAAAATAGGTGTACTTCTCACCTTCGTGAAAATTTCAAAACTTTGTGTCTTCTTGCACAAAAATGAAGACAAAATTTGCAAATTTTTTTCCTCTTCTTACACAAATGGAGAACCCATCACTTGAAGTCTCAAATTAGCAAAAGCTAAATTGCACCATAAAGATGATATCTTGAGATCTTTCAACTCATGCAAATTTGAGCACAAGCTAAGTTTGGGAGCATGAAGATTGAGTGTGAGATCATTTGACTCATGAAATTTCAAGCCAAGCTAAAGTTGATCCTGAGACTCTTTTATACTCATGAAATTTCAAGCACAAGCTAAGTTGGAGGGTAAAGACAATCTTAAGATGAGCTTGAGACTCTTTCTGGGTTATCAAACTTCGAGCACAAGCAAACGTTGAGCATAGAGATGATCTTGAGATCATTTGACTCATGTATTGTTATCTGCTACAAAATCCAAAGGTAACACAGCCTGATGATGGCCCTTCTGCCACTAAGATTGTGGTCAAAATGCATTGAACTTGCAAAGTGAGAGAGGGGCTGAAATGTGTAGAAAACTCTGCTTTGGGACTCTGAAAGGTGTGAAAGTATGTGTTGCAATGACAACACTTTACCATTACTTTATTCACCTAGTCACAAAACACATTTTTGTTAGAGTCTGAGAAACTGAACAAATCTGCTGCCACACATGGAAGGCACACAAACTACAGGCAACCTCATTTGGTGGCCTTTTTTGTGAAGAACTACATGTTGAAGCAGAGTGGACAAACATCAAGTTGTGGCACAGGCTATATTTTAGGTTGAAGATGATATAGTAAAGATACCAAGTTGAGAAGCAATTAGACTCCCAAGGTAGAGTTTCCCATCATGCTCTTGTGCATCACTCAATGAATGCACCTTTTGTCCAGTCTGGTCCTCAAGTATCTCAAGCAACTTACCCTCTGAGCTGTATCGAAGAACCACAGCATGGGGCTTTGGTGTGAATAACTTGAGCAATTGCTCTTGTGCAAGGGGAAGCCTACCAATTGCTTGACGGATCCACGGTACACCTCCAATATAAATATCCATGCTTGTGTGAAGGCTGTGTAGTGGCACCCAAAACTCCCCTCTCTCATTGCGTCCCAAGTTGTCTGGAATACCAGGAAGGTTTTCAACAAATATGTCTGAGGTTCCTGCCTTGGGTCCCTTCAGCCAATACCTCCACAATCTGCAGGACCTCACACCCACCACACAAGTGAAATTCCAAAGTACATAGGTACACACTACAGCCTGAGGTTGTACCCTTAGTAGTATGAGCAGAAAGAAATTCCTGGCAACCACCTCACCCACTGAATGCATACATGATACAAGATTTGGGAAATGTTTTGCAACACGTAAAATCCAAAAACCAAACTGCAAAAAAAAACCAAGCGCCAGTAACAGCTGTCCATTTTGACTAATCACCTTAGCAATTAGCACTGCCACGAATTATTGGAAGATGGTTGCACTTTGTACAGTTGTATAGATAGTTACAAGATGGTTGCACTTTGTCACTGTTATACATTTATTGCATGATGGTCATTGCAATTTGTCACTGTTCTACATTTGTTGCAAGATGATGGTTGCACTTTGGGCACTGCCAAAGTTAGAAAATGGTTTCTGCAGCAGAGAACCATACCTGCTGGCAAGAAGCTCCACAAAAACCAGGAAGGTGCCATCCTGACTCACTCTCACTCCATTTGAAAAGCAGAGGCCATCAACCAGCACTGTTGTAATTTTGGTAGCAGGGTCATGCTTCAAGAGTCTACCTGTGTTATCTCCTTCAAGCAATGCAACAAAGAAATGCCTGCAAATCAATCAAACAACACGGCTCTTAAAGCTCATGAAACTTGGTTCCAAGAAATCTTACCCAATGCAGACAGAAATTATTCTATGTCAAGCATTACTACATCTTCCAACAGTAGAGAACTTTCAAATCCTTCTTCATTATAATCAAACCTAGAATTGAATCCATGATATTAAGGACCAGATCCAAACCTGCGAGTGTACTTGGTGCTGGAATCTGTGAAGTAGATGATGCCATTCTCATCAACATCAAGGTTATTGGGGAACTTGAATGGGACACCATCAAGATCTGCAACAACTGACTCTGCCACTCCACCTTTAGGCCCAACTTTCATGACACCCAGGTAGCAATCTGCAATGTAAAGCTCCCCAGTCTTCTTATGGAATCTGAGTCCCAAAGGCCTGCCACAGATGTGCTCATATTGTGGCTTCTCTTCAGCTGAGAACTTGTCATATTCACAGATCTCTGACCTGATAGATTCCCACCCACCACATCATGCCCATTTCGTTCACCAAAATGGTACAAAGTTCAGGACAAAACGAAGGATGACAAGAAGATTTTTTCGCTGCAAAGATGTTGAAAAAGAACACAAAAGACTTGGTCACAAGAGATTTTTTCTGTTGTCACCTATTGTTGCTGGTGGTGGCGAAAGTGATCCAGCCAAGCTCAGGGCCATCCCAGCGAATGATGCGCCCATCACTCACGCCTGTATAAGGACCTCTCCCTTGAGGGTCGAATGCGATGCTCTCAGGACCCACAAATTCCCCCTTCCACTTCACATCCGTGGCTTGCAGTTTGTTGCGATTGTCGCGGCTGAAGTTGAGAGCAGGATTATAGGCAAGCGGTGCAATGTACTGGGGATCAAAATCCGGAAAATTCGACGCAATCGACAGCTTCAAAGGATCTGTTGCCAAGTACCATGCTACCAATGCAACAAGCCCAAAACCCACAAGAAGACTCGGACCCATCTTTCCCCTCCTCCTCTAGTTCCGATCTCCGTGTTCTCCTTCTTTGTCCTCTTGTTTTTTTTTTTCCTTCTTCGTCTTCTTCTTCTTCTGGGTTTTCTTCTCTTTCTTCTTTCTTCCTCATTTGTGTGGCGATGGCTGAATCTGGCGACCTAATCTTGCGACAAAAAGCTTTTACAACAGTTTGAATAATAAATTCTGCACTGTTGTGACAGTGTGATGATGATGAGATTTAGAGACAGGAATGATAAAGAAAAGAGTTCAGAGTGATGGTAAATTCTTCAACAAGAATTTTGCATTAGTTTTGGTTTGGAGGTGGAGATATGTCGAGTGTGATCACATAAGTACTCGATACTCACACATCAATGAATGAATGAATGACTGAATGGATAGGGAGGAGAGTTTTTGGGAACAAGAAGGTACCATTATACTACTCTGTTGGCAATCACAAACTTGCCCAGTAATGAACACAAATTGGATTTGAGCAACAAACAAACCAACAACAAGTACAAAACACCATCATCAATAGAGTTATCCGTAAAGTCAGGCGATTAGGGGGCGAGAACGGCCA
>Ga0209208_10009866_pt1 | contig 12494 bp, 8 predicted proteins | sample S1TSphfallax_3_FD_187694 | JGI IMG/M metagenome (GOLD analysis project Ga0209208, IMG submission 187694) | Host-associated microbial communities from peat moss isolated from Minnesota, USA - S1T2_Fd - Sphagnum fallax MG (SPAdes) (version 2) | ecosystem: Host-associated > Plants > Peat moss >...
TTACGTAGGTAGTGGGGTAGGCTAGATGTTTTCTGTTCCCCATGTGGATGTGGATGTGGATGTGAAAAAACCAAAAACCAAAACCCAGTTGGGTACCGGACTGGACCGGATGGGACTGGACTTTTGGGACACCAGACTCTTCTCAACTGGGCCAGGGGTGGGGTTCAGGGTTTTAGGAGCTTTGCTGGGGTTTGTGAAGAAGAACTTGTTGTCGTTGTTGCTGCCGATCCAGCTCTTGTGCTCTCATTGATCTCATCGAGAGAAGAAGAAGAAGAAGAAGAAGAACAGGAGGAATTCCAGAGATCAGGAATAATTTGGAGAAAGAGATCTCGAATTCTTTTCCAGATATCAGGGATAATTTTGGAGAAAGAGATCCTGAATTCTTTTTTTTCCAGAGATCAGGAATTTTGTTTGTTTCCTTCTTTCTTGCCATGAAGTTCTTTATTGTCACATATGTGCGTTTATCGTAATTATCATTATTGTGGATGCTGAAGCTGCTTGGATCTATCAGAAACTTTCTTGGTCGAAGAAGAAGAAGTGTAGAGAGTTTGCTGCTGTTTAGTGTTCGAAGCTTCCTCTTGAAGACAACAAAACGGCGTGTGTTTACAAGTGCCGGTGATGTCTTCTGCTCCCTTCTTTTGGTTGTTTTGTTTGTTTCTAGCCTTGAATAATCATCAATCAATTTGTTGCAGTTTTCGAGATTCTTGCTATGGTGTCGGAAATTGGAGATGGATCATAATCGTTCTGTATCAGCTTCTTGTCGCTGATGATGATGAGGAGGAGGAGGAGGAACTGATTCTTTGTTTGCTTGTTCGTTTCTTTCTTTCTTTCTTCCTTGCTGCGAAGTTCTTCTGTCACCTTCGGCTTTCGTCATTGTCATTGCGGATGCTGAAGCTTCTTGGATCGTCCTCCTCAGTTTTGTCAACTGCGGCTTTCGTCATCGTCATTGCGGATGCTTAAGCTTTTTGGATCATCGTCCTCAAGTCTTGGATCGTCTTCGGTCGAAGCACTGGATCTTGCTGTTGCTGTGTTTGACGACGTAGCTTCTTCTCCTCCTTCAAGAGTAGGCAACAAAACTGCGAAGAACAATACATGTTGTTCCAGTAATTCGTCCTGTCATTCGGTTCTCATCTGTTTTGCCTTCCAGCTTCTTCCTCAACTACGACTACACAGATATCCCTGATTCAAAATGCGAGTCATGATGTGCTGTGGAAATCTCGAAGAAGTCGAAAAAATCTCTTCTGTGGGACTAGACTTCTGTTCCTTCTTCTTTCGCGCGAAGAAAGCTTGTCATTTGTCCAATTTCGAATTGTCTCTGTTCTCTGTTTTCCTGCAACGGAACGGTTGCTGAAAACGGATGGAGTTGTTGGATCTTGATGCTTAGTGGCAAACGGAGAAGCACTATCTTCACGATCTGCTCCTCATCTTCCTTCTTTATTTCCACGAGCAGGACTGCAACAGAATTTTAGCGAAAGAGGTCTCCACACAGAGAGAGATCGAGAGGTCGGTGCCATGGACGTCGGCAAGTCGTGTGTTGCAGCGTCTGCGGTGGATCCATGCAATCTGCAAGCGCAGATATGGCAGGTGTTCCGTTCCGTGAAGAAAGCTGACATGCAGCTGGTTAAGAACGATGGTTTCCGACAACGTATCGGTTGGTGCCGCAACTATCCGTCCAAGCAGAAGGACGCTGAGTACAAAGAATCTGAGGCATTGAACGAAGGACCTCAGCAGGCACAGAAGCAGGAGGAGGAGAACAAGGAGTGCAGTGCGGCAGCCGATCTGCCTGTGTTGGCGCTGGAAGAAAGAAGTGCGGATCATGCCTCTTCTGTCGTCATCCCTGAAGAAGTATCTTCCACCAGGAAAGCTTGTGATGATTCTGTGCCCACTGCTCCTTCAGTTCTTGAGTGCAGCATAGTAAATGCAGATCGTGATGTCTTCCTCGTCACTGACGAAGAAGAGAAAGCGAAGCAGCTATTGTTCACGGGGAGCAACAACGAAGAGGTACTTCCTTTCTCCCACCATGACAAGAGCGAAGAAGAAGAGAGAGAATACTACTCGGAGGAGCAGCAGATGGCCGCAACTACTACATCTGATGTGCAGCAGCAGCAACCTCCAGTTTTTGACGGCGATTGTTGTTCTGCCCTGAAGCTTGAAGCTACAGAAACATCACCACCAGCTCCAACACTAGCAGCAGAGAATTTAAAGAAACCTGGCGGTAATATCACTCAGCCGGAAGAGGTCAGCAGCCCAGTGCAGGATCCACTAGAGCCCTCGACTACTGTTCCTTTGCAAGAATCATCTGGCAGCGGAGAAGTTTTGCATCAGCAGAGAAGAATTGCAAGCAGTGCCACAAACGTCTCGCAGACACAGATTCTACTCAACGTTAAAGCAGAACCTGTGGATGAACAGTGCGTGGAAATGGACGCTACCCAGTCTCAACATGCACATTCTGCAAAAGTTTCTCACAAGCCTAACGTCTGCAGCATAGTAAAGAGAGAACCCACAACAAGTGAGGGACAAACAGATCTGCCTAACAGAAATCCAGCCACACAGAAAGAGGAGACAACAACATCAGGCTCTAGTGGTGAGGACAATTCTACATGTTCAGAAGATGAAGCCATCAAAACTGCTAGGATCGGGAGACTACACTATGTGATGAAGAAGGTGAAGACAAAGCCAAGGACAAAGATAAAGAGAAAGGCAAGACTTGTTGATTGGGATGGAGAAGTTGAAGATGAGTTGTGCCCAAACAAATGTCCAAAGCTTGAAAGCTCTGCTGTGCATGAGATCAAGAAACCCAGGAACAGAAACCCTGGCAGACGAGTGCAGGGAGGCCGGATCTATGATTCTGTTCTTGGACAGACTTGTCACTGGTGCCGCCAGAAGACTGTGGAGCTTCATGTCAAATGCAGGGACTGCACAATCAGATTCTGCGGTCCTTGTCTTTTGAACAGGAATGGTGAGAGAATTCGTGAAGAATTGTGTGAGGGAGTGCATTGGGTTTGCCCAAAGTGCAGAGGTGGGTGTGGACCAGGCTGTAGAAACTGGTATGTGATGCACTTGGTCTCTCATTTCAGCAGAAGCAGTGTGCTTGGTATGCTGGATCTCATACTAGGGATTATACAATAGTAATTTTCTTCAAGCAGCAATTCCATTTCTGGCAGGAAAGCTTTTCAATTCAGAACACATTCAAACTGGAATTGTGGAATATTGCTGGAAACTTGAATGACTTCGTCAGCTGTTGCTTGAGAATTCAGAACTTCCATTATATAACTGAGAAATAATAGTTGTGCAGCAATTCTTGAGAGTGGAGCCATGCTTTAATCATTCCTCTTCTGTTAATGGAAACATTACCTTCTGGCTGTAGTTGCAACTGTGGGCCATGTCGCAAGGCGGATGGGAAGTCACCAACTGGGCAACGGGTGTTCGCAGCACGCGTTGCAGGCTTCGATAATGTTCATGACTTCCTTGTGCACTTGGAAACAGGTGAATCACCAGTGGTTATTGCACGTCGGAAAGACGGTCGTGAATGGACCAATGGTGGTAGGTTCAAGTGTGAAGAAGCACCAGAGGACTTTCTCACAGAATCACACAAGGATAGCTGCTTGGATGGACACAAAGATGTTGCACCAAGAACAACAGACATGAGTACCAAATTACAGAGGAAGATTTTGTGCAGGAAATATGCAAAAAAGGTCTTGCTGGTATGTGTAATCTATCTTTCAGCCTGGTGGTGTGGTCTGCCTAATCCTCTCTCCATTTCTTTCATTGATTCTAAACAATTATACTGATCAACTGTGTTCAATAATGTCTTGCTGATCTTCATTATGCACCTCACCCTGTTGTTCTTAGTGTTTTCTTTTAGTTGTCCAGCAGGCTCGGAAGAAAATGCGAGGAGCAATTAGAGCTGATTCTCCTGCTGCACAAGGAAGGATGCCTGGAGCTGTACACCACAAAAAAAATTCACTACCCAAGACGAAGAACAATGCACAAGTGCCCCATCTGAGTAGAGGAAACAGAACTAGGACCAATCGAGCTGGGCATGCAACATGCAAGGTGGAACCTGTCAGCAATGGTCACGCAGTTGCACAAAGAACACAGCTGCGGGAACATGCAATTGCAAACCCTGTCTGTAAAAGAGAATTTGAGGAGGTGAATGAGGAGATGGCAGAGTGTAAAGTTGAGGTTGTCAGTTGTGAGGAATACAGATCAGGAAAGAGATCAAGAGCTGAATTGAAAGATACAGTAAATGATTCAGGTAATTGAACTTTCTCTACTGGAAGGTCACTGATTTAAGAAGAAAAGATTTTTTGGGGAAGAACCTTGAATTCTGGAAGCTGCTAAGGTTGAATGTCAACAAAATCATTTGTAGCTACCCACCATGCAGGTGTTCGTGAAGGCACCTCTCAAGTTGAGGAATCTACCTCACCACATTTGTTCAATAGCAGTGCCAAGAACAACGATGGAAGAAGCAATTTTAATAACAGTAGACCCTCTCCAAATGTGTCCAGAGAGCTCACCCCAAGTGAATGATGACTACTGTGTACAGACAGCAAGATCACCTCCAGAGAAGTCCTATCCAATTGCATGCCTTCTTTGACACCGAAACAGAGTGGATGGGTGAGCATATTGTGGCTCAAACCGATCACACATTTTTTCTGTTGTAGATAATTCCATTTTTTGCTCATGAGTTTTTAGACAAAAAATTACTGGTCCTCTAGTGAACCTTATTGGAGCTGTGGTTATACTGCTTGCAGGGACCTCCAAGGGCCATTGAAGGAGAAGAGTACTGTCTCAAGTTAAGAGCGGCATTAGCAGAAAAATATGATGCAAAGCAGCTAGAGGAGTTATTGGCCTCGGCTAGCTGTCGAAAACCTGTTCTACGGGTGCGCCACATGCGAGGTCGCACTGTTGATTCTGTCACTGAAAATGAAGGCCTTTCTTACTTGGATCACCATCCTGGTGAGTCTGTCCTGTTTCAGTGCCCACCATGAAAATCCCATTTGCTGTGTTGCTTGGCCTCCATCTTGGAAGCCTGTCCTTCCTCTGTTTCCCTTTACAATGCTCTAGAAAACCTCCATTCCTCATCAAGTATTAAGTGTTTTTTTTTCCCCATACTAAGAAACATGTGTGGACAGACTTGGCTGAGATGCTGGCAAATGCAACAAAACTGGAAGACAAACTGTCACTCTTGCGAGGACTGTTCTTTTGGCTTCAGGTACAGTTCTGATACTCCAGGTAACTCAGGAGTTCTGATAATTTGGTCATTTCCAAAGTGAATGTTCTTAGTTGTGAACAATAGAGTGGACCTATTCTAGGACAATGCAGAAACCTGCCTGCTAATTGAACTTGGCTTGTTGGAGATGATGCAGCATTCATGTATGGTTGGGGCTTTCAAGCCTTGGCTTCCCCCACCACCATCACAAGCACCTAAGGAACAGAATGGCGATTGCTTTGAAACCAATGGTCCTGACTGTAAGGTACATGCTGATGACTGTGGTCCAGTATTCATAATGCCTTAAATACCCTGCTCTTTGCAGTAGGTATGACACTACAGTTCAGATCAACAGAGCACACATATGAGTTGCTTACAAAGCACAAATAATAGGGTTGGCCTATTATCAACTTGCTGATATGATCATCTGGACCTACCTTGTGCACAGGTTACTGCAGTAGTTTATTCCCTGGATAAGACAGGACCTATGAGACACTCTGAAAATCTCAAGTCTTCCAAGGCCTCCTCACAATCAGTGGATCAAAAGGGTGGAGTTATAACTTCAGTGGGGCAAAGATCATCAGCTGTTGAAGGAACAGTCAATTACCGGGTGGTGCTCTGTCTACCAGCACCAACACATTGTCAGGTACAACAAAAAGAATCTATATAGCCAGCAAATGCATTTTTCTTCACACATAAATTGTGTATTTAGCACACTAGTTATTGGGTTGGAAGGTGTGATCCAGTCTTAGTTAATTTCGGTGCTAATTCTTGCATTAATACTAAACCTTGTTTGTGGCAGGTCAAAACAAAGGGAAGCACTCTGGTGAAGCCCTCAACACAATATGTATCTGGTGAACACTAGAGGTTTCTTTTTCCCAACTGCACTTTGCATGTGTGAGCAAGTTTTGTCAGAGCAAATATAGGGCACACTAGATATTAGATCTCAAAAGTAATTTGAGCACAACCTAACCATGAAACAACACCTTTTCCGAAAATGTTCATACACGCCAATGAAATGAGAATGAAAACTACACACCACTCTTTCCTTTGCTTCACTCAGAAGTGTGGAGCTGAAATTAGGTGAAAACTGAGGCTTCTTTTTCTACTGGAAAGTCAAAATGGCTTGTTTCCAGGTTTTGGTCTCTTGTTGTTGGACTGTGTCTATTTGTATGGAAATGGGGATGTTTGGGTTCACTCTCTGGCTGATGTGGTGATGGTGGTGATAGTGTTTGTGATGAGCATAGTCTTCCAAATAGGGGAAGTGTCAAAACCATGGCGTGATTGAAAAGCTTTGAAACTGAAGGCCTGCTGCAGGTTCTGAAAGCATGAAGCAAGACATGTGCTCAAGGACTCTTCATATGAGCACCGCATTTGGTGTGACAAAAATGTGGTCTTGTGCACTGGCAATGTGAACCAGTGCAATGCACACGCTGGACGACACTCGACTTCATGAGTGCAATTTGGACTCATGAGTGCAATCGCAGACTTTGATGTTAAACGTAGCTTTTCTTGCAATTCCAGTTGAGATTTTGCACTTCTTGTTTTTTCATCCACTTCATGAGGGGTTTTTTGGGGTTTTGTTTTTCCTCAATAAGAATCCATAACAGGATGAAGACATGATAGGTTAACAGAAACGGGAGTTTTCACACTCCTTGTTATTTATTTTGAAAAGTGGCAAAAAAAAACTCCCTAAAAATCACAATTTTTTGGGTAATCTGGCTAATTGAACTATCTGTATTTCAATAGATGGCAAAAAAATCCCTTAAAATCACAATTTGTCATCTGGTGTTTTTTTCCCATTTTATGAAGGAAAAATTCCTCTCAAGTTGTGAAATTTGGCCACAAAATTAATTTCCAGTGCCTTTGTCAATGGCTTTTTTTTTGCCATTTTTCAAAATAAAACTAATGAAATTATAGCCATAATGAGAGTGGGAAGCAAATGGCAGTATAACTTTTACTTTGGAGCTGCTGCTAGGCTAACACTCTTCTTTGCTGCCAACTTTCTCTTTTTCCTTCTTCTTCAAGTGCATTTGCATTGCTACAAAAAAAAATTCTATAAAATTACAGTTCTTTTAATTTGCATTGATGTTGCAAAGATTGAAGTTCACTTTACCAGAACAACAACAAACAGCATTCACACATTCCCCAAAAATTCAGACATCTCATTAAAGATCCTCATAATGATATGCTGCTGATCATCTTCAGAATTTATTGTTTCTGGGTTGTGGTCTCAATTGTTTTTTGTCTAAATTTGTTTTCCGGGTTGTTGTTGTTGTTGTTTTCTGATTTGTGGTTTGAATTGTTTTCTGGGTGGTTGTTGTTTCTGATTTGTGGTTTGAATTGTTTTCTGTCTGAATTTGTTTTCTGGGTTGCTGTTGTTATTTTTTGTGTCGTGGTCTGAATTGTTTTCTGGGTTGCTGTTGTTATTTTTTGTGTCGTGGTCTGAATCGTTTTCTGTCTGAATTTGTTTTCTGGGTTGCTGTTGTTGTTTTTTGTGTCGTGGTCTGAATTGTTTTCTGTCTGAATTTGTTTTCTGGGTTGCTGTTGTTGTTGTTGTTTTTTGTGTCGTGGTCTGAATTGTTTTCTGTCTGAATTTGTTTTCTGGGTTGCTGTTGTTGTTGTTGTTTTTTGTGTCGTGGTCTGAATTGTTTTCTCTCTGAATTTGTTTTCTGGGTTGGTCTGAATTGTCTTCTGTCTGAATTTGTTTTCTGGGTGGTTGTTGTTGTTTTCTGGGTTGGTCTGAAATGAAGTTGTTGTTGTTTTCTGGGTTGGTCTGAAATGAAGATGTTGTTTTCAATCATCATCTGAAGCCTAAGTCCACAGCCATGGTCCATGGGGTCCATCATCTTTGACTGTTCAAGCTTGGAAAACAAAGGAAGTGAAGAGGCAGTAGCCTAGTAGTACAAGCCCAACACACCCCATATACAAATCTCATATACCCACAATCTCATAACCCAACTAGGGTACGACCTTTTTTAGGTTCCTTTTTTTAGCCTTTAAAGTTGGTTTTTAGTTGATCTCTAGTTTGACATTTTGATCTTCAATTGGGGTGATGATTTTTTGAGGACACCCAAGAAGTGGGGATCAAACCCAAAGTAAGGGTTTCAATTGGGGATAAATTAGGGACTGCTCCTTTTAAGGATATGACTTTATTGGGTTGATGCTGAAAGAAGTTCAAAGAGATCAAACACTTGTTAGCAGTGTACAGAAAGAATGGAATCAAGTGCTAGAAGAAGAAGGGATTTCTTGTCAGCTTTTACTTTCTTCTCTTTTTTTTTTGGGGGCAGCAAGCAGTTTTCAAGGTTTTTAGGGTTTACACAATGGACCATGAAAAACGTAGCAAGGGGAATTTTCATACCCAATTGATCATAAACACAGTTTGTAAGAATGCTGCTGTAATGGGCGAAAGGTACTTGCTCCTTTAAAAGATTGGCTTGTAATTATGAAGAAAATGCAATGGTTTTCATGAACTGTTTTTGTTGCACTAATAGTTGTTTCATTTTTCTAGGTCTTCGAAGAGTTCCTCAAACATATGTGTGTGTGTTTGTGCATGGATATTTTGTGGTGTACAGAATTCTGTGGTTGCTCTCATGATGGAAATGCAAGAATCAGATGGTAGCAGGAAAAGAGCTTTGGTATCACAAGCAGTTCCATGTTCTGGCAGCAACCCATTTCCAAATAAGAAGCGGCTGGTGACTCCTGCAGCTTCAGAGAAGGTATGATGAATTTCGCCAATGCCATCTTTGCTCTTGAGCTTTTGGAGTTGTTCTATCATTATGAAGGGTTTCTCTGTCATCCTGTGGATCAAAACTTGGGACACAACTCCATCTACATGGAGAAGAGTTCCATGACACTCAGGTGAATTATTATGTCATAGAGACATAAAATATTTCCTTATGGGCAATTATAGACGTATTGAGGTAATATGTGAACAAGATTTGTGCATTTGAACAACTTTAGTCTTAAAAGGTCTTTTTAGAAATTATTCCAAATCCACTTGCATGTTGCCAAAGGAAAATAACAATGAAGGAAACTCAAATTTCCTCCTCAACATTGGATGATTTGAGTTTCCTCATGTCTTGTGTGTGTTTTACTTGCATCTACATGTTTACCTAAAGGCACACCTTTGTTATGGTATACCTAAATGATTTAGATGATTACAAAAAACCTACCTTATGGTTTAAATGGGGATTTCCTAAGTTAAAGCTTACTTTAGGGTCACTTGATGAGTTACCTAGGGTTGATTCATAATGTAATAGGGGTTTTTGCCAAGGACAAAACAAAAGTGCAAATTGAAAAAAATTATATGAACTTGACAAACAAATGATTTGGTAATGAACAAGAATTAAATAACTTTGTTGTTTTAATAAATGTTGATGCAAACTAAACATAAGATAAATCAAAAGTACAAAGGGCACAACTTGCATTGATGAAATTGAAGGGTGATGTCTTTTGAGCTTATACTTATATTATCCAATGGAACTTTTTGGAAAGTTTCATCAACTAAACTTTCTATAAACTTTTATTAAACAACCTTTTACAAGCTTTTGTTGACCACACCTTCTAAAAACTTCCATTGATTACATCTTTTTAGAAGCTCGTGCTGCCTACATCTTTTAGAAACTTTTATCAACTATTCTTTTACAAGTTTCTTCTCAAAACTTTTGTCGATTTCATATTCTAGAAGTCTTTGCCAACTACTTTTTTTTTTTTAAATCAAATATATTTAAATCTATATATTTTAGAAGTTTGCACTAATTAAATCTTCTAGAAAAATCTAAGTATATTATTCAAGGATCTTTTTAAATACTTCTTTTATTGCTTAATGTATGTGACAACTACATAATCTTACCTAGGGGCTATCAAAAGCTTACATAAGGGCCACCTAAATACCTACCTATAGAGACACCTAGGGGCTTAACTAGGTTATGGGATACCTAAGGGCCTACGTAGGTTATCGGATATATGAAGGCTAATTAAAGGGTTACACAAAACCTAAATGGCCTACCTAAGGATTATTAAAAAATAAGGGCCTACCTAGGTTATGGTTAGATACCTAAAGGCTATTTAAAAGGCTACATAAAATTTACTTAAAGCCTACCAGGAGACTATACAAGGAGACACCTAAGGGCTGACCTAGGTTATGGGATATTTGAAAACTATTTAGCGGGTTACATAAAGCCTACTTGTGAAGTTAATTAGGGGATTTATTAGGTTAGGGGATACCAAAGGGTTATTTAGAGAGCTACCTAAGGCTTATATATAGGTTAGCAAAAAAAAATTATATAAGACTTGCATAGGAGGCTACCCAAGGAAACACCTAGGGGCCTACCTAGGTTATGTGATATTTAAAGGTTACAATTAAAATTGTTAGGTAGGCCTCCAGGTAACCCCCCATGTAAGCTTTTCATTGCTTTCATCCTACATAGGTAGGAGGGTGAGTGGGTAGGTAGGTAAATAAATTTTAACTTAGTGAGCCACCTACCTAAATAATCTTTTGTTTTATGTGCCCATAACCTAGGTAAATTATAATCTAGTTTAAAAATAAATTATGGTCATCACATTTGGGAATTTGTGCTTAGTTTTGAAGAACAATCTTCAATTTGGTAGACTTTAAGAATAATTCAAAAAAGTAGGATGCATGAGAATAATAAAAACTCAAGTCAAGTCCAAAATAAGGATTATTTTAAGGATAAATTTATTGTACATATGATTCATTCACATCAATGTTTATAAATATGTGTGGATCCAAATCATACATCTTTCGGTTCATTATCAACTAAGCGCTTTGCATATGTGCTTACAAACCAATACCATTCTATTTTATTATACTACCTAATTACATTTCATATTACATTTTGCAAATGATTTTGCACAAAAAATTTGTAATCCAAATAATCTTTCATTGAAGTGCACGATGTGACTCACAAATTATTTGTTTTACAATATTCCTAACAAATAACACACTAGAATATTATCATTATATCATGTTTATTTAAAATATATAAATGACATTTTATTCAATTTTTTATTATGGATTGGGATTGGATTTTCAACAAAAAGAAATATTTTGGAGATGTGAACAGAAAATTCTACATGTGATTGGAAGAAATAAATGAATTAAAAAGAATTAGGTACTAAATTGATTTTTTTTTCTTGATTGATTTGTCAATCCCAATTTTTGTTTTATAATTAGTTATTTACCAATTGTTGAATGCTACAATTCATATATGCCAATAAAATGTCATCTCATTATTTGAGGCATTTAAAAATGTACTCCATTGCAAATATATTATTAAAAAATCATTTCTTATACAATAATTTTGCAGAATGCTTTTTAGTTTCATATCAAAATTTACACAAATATGTAATTCAAGAGATGTTTTTACAAATGCATTAAAAAAAAAATTGCTAAAAATATAGAAAATAATAATTATCACCATTTTCTTCTAGCATCTTGTAAAATGTTTTCAGTCCAAAATAATATTTCATTTTCAAATATTTTAAGACCATTTTTAAATTATTTAGCTATAAATGAGAATAAATTCATATCCTTATATTATTTGATTTTCCTTCTGAGATATGTTCAGAAATATATTTTGCTATGGCATTTTTCTGGTTTAGCTGTTTGTTAGAAAAATCTCAATTAAAAAAAAAATGGTTCATTTGTCCTTTTGGTCATTTTTACAATGTTTTTCTTATTATTTTAATTTCTTCTTTTTCATTTAATCTCTCTTAAATGAGATTTTTGTTGAAAATTTGGATTTTTGCAAAAGGTTTTTTGGAATACTAGTTACAATTTTTTAGAATATTTTTAATAAATTATTTCTTTTAGTTGAAAAAAAAATTGGTTATTTTTATTTTTAAAAAATTGGTACCTTGTATAAAACTCTTGGTTGCAAATGAAAAGTGATTTGAAATTCTTGTATTCATTCAATCACTTGTAATGCATTTGAGGTCACAAATAAAACATATTTATGGTCATTTATTTTGTACTCTTAGTCCAATTTTTATCTTAAATTTCTTTCTATCACACATTAAAAATCAGATCTCTTAATCCCATTATTCAATCATTTTGTTGCAAAATGCATGCTCACAATTACAAATGAACCCTTTTATGCATGTACCCAATTGATGTCTTGAAGTGTACAATACTAGACCGACACCGATCATGATGATACATAGTGTAATGAGCAACATTGGTCTAAACTTCCAAGTGTTGGAGAGAATGGGCTTCATAGCTTCTGTGTCGTGCTGAGATCTCTCTCTCTCTCTC
>Ga0209208_10009867_pt1 | contig 12494 bp, 13 predicted proteins | sample S1TSphfallax_3_FD_187694 | JGI IMG/M metagenome (GOLD analysis project Ga0209208, IMG submission 187694) | Host-associated microbial communities from peat moss isolated from Minnesota, USA - S1T2_Fd - Sphagnum fallax MG (SPAdes) (version 2) | ecosystem: Host-associated > Plants > Peat moss >...
ATTTGATAGGCACACCAAACATCTTGCTTGCAGTTTGGATTTTTTAGCCACCTTCAATAACATCCATTGCAAAAACTAAGGATGCATCATTTTAGTTTCCATTTTTCTTCAAATTGTTTTATCACCTTCCAATTTGAGTTGCTTGTTTGTGTGCACTTAGAGCATTATGGATTTGAATTTTAAGATTTTATGTGCTTGTGCTTGGGATATCACCAATTTGAACTGCATGTTCATGTGTGCTTGCAACAATGCAAATTGATGTTGGACCATGTGCGTTTATTGATCATTCAACCCCCTTGGCATGCTTGACCAACTAAATTTTAATTGGGTGGTCTTGAATGCACACACATTTTCATTATGCTCATGATTGCCATCACCATTGCTTTGTAGGGTCCATTGCAACTCGCTACTAATGATTAAAGTTAGGGTGCTCGTGTGAAATTGCATTACATCATTTCAACACGCAAATAAACTAGTTTGTAGTGCGTTTGGTAATGCATTGTGAGTGTTCAACCTTTGAAAACTAGGTGGTATAATAAATAGAGGCAAACATAGTTGTGGCTCAATTGATTGATTTGAATCCATTCATTATGCACATTCAAATTGGGATCTAATGCCTTTTAATGAGTTAGATTTTGAATTGTCAGAACTAGGTTCAACATTTTGTGATTTAATCAAGTTTGTGTCAAACAACAATTGAAACATATGGCTTGGTCTATTACTATGACTCACATTGTTATGCATCATTGTAGATTGCAATGTTCAAAACAAAAATGGAATAAAGCATGGATCTAAAATGGACAATATGTATCACAAAACAAGTCGCTTGCAACATGTAATTATGATAATGAGTGTTCATTCCTACATCTATGCAAGAAGCAAAATGTAATTCAAATCACCCTTTTATTGGAACCCAGTAAATATATTAACGATTTATAATAATGATAATGGTAATTAGTAATGGTCCATGTTCTATATCAAAGCCAACATTAAACTACCACCATTTCACCCCTTACACAACTAAGTTCAAGCTTGCATGTGGTTTTTAAACAAAACCTTTAATGAACACAATAGGATCAACAAATGGACACGCAAGTAATTTATTAATGAGCCCATGAATTGAGAATAAGCGGCTAGGATTTGCTCTTATTTAATTAATTTTAATACAAGCAAAGTTAAAGCTTAATGAGCACCACATTTAGGCACAAAAATAGATGACCAAAAAAAAAGGTAGTGTTTATTTTAGGTTTAGTTATTTTAGTGTATACTTGACATTACACCAAATCCCATATGAAATTGTCCTCTATCAAATTAGTATTGCGTTGGGTCATACATTTTTCAATATTAATATTCATACCAACATTATATGCCTAGCTTGCACCCTATATACCAATACAACATACAACATTGGTTATTATAACATTTAAGTGTCCATTTTCTGAAATTAACTCCTCAAAACAATTCAAGGCTCCCATTCTAATAATTTCATTAGTTGTATAGGCTTTTTTTCGCTCATAGGCACAAGCATATTCCACATACCTTGTATATTTGTGTATATTTTTTACACTAATATTATAACTCATGTTTGTATGTAAACCAATGATTTTTGTTCTTGGGGAGGGGGGGAGGGAGGGATTTTTTTTTCCTTGTTTGAAAAAAAATAATTTGGGAAATTTTGTATTTTTCATCATAAATTTGACCAATTTTACTATTTTGGGAAATTTTCATTAAATTTTCGACTCCATCACAAAATTGAAAAAAAATAAAAATCCCTGATGCACACAGCTTGAAGAAAGGAACTACTAAAAACCCTAACAAAAGGAAGGACACAGCAGGATGGTAAAAGAAATGGCTGAAGGTAAAAGAAAGCAAGAGGCGGAGAGCAGCAACGGCGGCGATGGCGGTGGTGTCTCAACGCTCTTTGCATCTTCTTTTTTCTTGCGCTTCCTCATCACCAAATCATACCATTCTTCCTCTCCTCTTCTCGACTTCTTCCTTACTGTAAATTAGGCAGTTTTCCTGATTATTTTTTTAAAAAAAATTTTGGCCGTCGCGAGGCAGTTTCTTTCAGCGAGCGGGATCTGTTTGTCTCATTACGGGAGAGCCAGTTTTGAGCGCGGACTGACCCTGAACGAGAAGAGGTAATACCGATATGTTCCCTTCATAAGCTTTCCTTGCTTGAAATGGTTGTAGGATTATCTGTTTGTGTTATGCAAACGCCATTGGAGTTTGTAAGTTTTTTTGTTTTTGTTTTTGTTTTTTTTTTCCTGAAGCACTTGTTCCGTTATTGGACATTTGTCTTTCGAGGTTTAGGTCTGGATGCTGTTCACTTTCTACGGACAAATGTCATTGATCTCTTTTGTTTTGTTTTCCAGCTTTTTGTTTTTTGAGGGTTTTGTTGAAGAGAATTGTTGTCATGTTGTTGAATTCTGCGATTCTCTTTCTTCTTCTTCTCTTTCTTTTGGATGTTTCTGTTATATGTTGTACAATATAACTGACATTCCTGCATGTGTCTTCCATATATGCATGTCTCCATATATATGTCAGTCCTTGATCTAATTGGAGGAGTTATTACTCGTGTTCTATTCTTCTGGTGTGCTCAGAAAACTCTTCTTCCTCTTGCTGTTTGTAGTCCTAATTTTGGACTTTGAATTCTTTGTGTTTGCCATATGTCTCAAGCATTTTTATATTTCTTTTGCACCGATTATTGGTCCCATTCATGCATTGCCTGTGATCATTTTTTTTAGCATAACAGTCTGCCATAACATTCAACATGATCCCTCCTTTGTGAATCCTGTTGTTTGCCATATGTTGCAAGGTTTTTTGTTTTTTGTTCTTTTGTTGTTTCTTGGTGGTCCCATTCACACATTGTCGGTGATCTTTTTTTTAGCATAGCCATGCATTCAAAACAATCTCTGCTTTGTGGATTGAATGTAGTGGATGCTGAAAACAATGGAGCTGATCATAAAGTCTTCTCAACAAGCTTCACGCCCACAAAGCTTCAGGTCATCCCAGATACACATCAAGTTTGGAATCACCAGCTGATAGAAGAAGCTTCAGACTCCTCGGCATTTTGGTTTGCTCAGATTCTCCTTGAGCAGTGTCTTTTCACCATTCAGTGTTTTTAGCGCTATATAGCATTGGAAGGTGCTTGCCAGTTTGTTCCAAGGGAACTATTGACAAAACACTCTTGGGTTTAGTAGTGAGTTCTTGGCATTGTTGAAGAGGTATGGTAGGAAATTTCACTGTCCCAAGAAGATTAAGTGCCTTGTGGCTGGAATGAAGAAACTAATGCAAATGCCTTTCTGGTTGGTGACGATGGAGAGAAAGTGGCTTGTGCCTCTAATAGCAAGCACGCTCATCTCCATAATATTGATACTGGCTGCCACTTTGAGCTTGGGTGTGGCATCGCATGGCATGAGAAGCTCTGTCTTCCAATTTCTGCCACTTTGGGAGGAGGAACATGCACAATTCATTGAAGAAATAACAGAAGAAGAACCAGCAGGAAGCTTACCTCCAGCCCCGAGATTTGCATATTTGATCTCTGGCACAAAAGGTGATGGCAGCCGGATGCAAAGAGTATTGCAAGCTCTTTACCATCCGAGGAATTACTACCTTCTTCATCTTGATCTTGAGGCTCCAACAAGAGAGAGGGTAGAACTTGCTCATTATGTGCGGAATCAACCTGCTTTTGCAGAAGCCCAGAATGTGTATGTGGTGGGAAAGGCCAATTTGGTTACATATCGAGGGCCTACTATGATTGCAGCTACTCTTCATGGAGCTGCAATTTTGCTGCGGCGAAGTAAAGATTGGGATTGGTTCATCAATTTAAGTGCCTCTGACTACCCTCTTATTACTCAAGATGGTATGACCTTGTTACACTTCTTGCTTCCTGCTGTGTGCAGGAATGTTCTGTTGACTCACTTGTGCTATCTTCCTTTTACAATTGTTTCAGTATTGAAGTCCTCTCCTATCACGTATAGTGGTTTGCCAGAAGTTTTGGGTGCATTATGATATAGTTATCTACACCCACTGTTGGGAGCTGATGAAGTTGGTGGGTAGTCATGGCAGCTTGTGATTGCTATTCATGATGAAGGTGATGGTCTGACACTTTATGAGCAACTCTCATAAGGTTATGCCTGCACTTGTTGTCATGTTACCTTCAGAGTGCTGTTGTGGAAATTTCGTAGCAATTTCATAGATATATGTTCTATCTCATCAAGCTTCTGCCGCCCCTAGACAGGAAGTTACAATCTTTGTTGTTATGTGCTACTCATCCATTCCTTATTGAGACCTCTACACTCATGTGTTGCTTGTTATCCTGGGATTTATACCCTCCTTGTCACTCCTACTCTACATGATATTGTCCCTCTGTGTGGTCCTTTTTGTTATCATGATTCAGAGTAGCTAGGGTATCACTTTGTTCGTGTAGGATATGAAATAATGTTTTGTACTTCTTCGAAACATCTTGTACATTTCAGGCTCTGATATAGTTTTTCATTGACATCCTTGAAACAGATCTTCTTCATGTATTCTCATATTTGCCAAAGGACCTCAACTTCATAGAGCACACAAGTGACATCGGCTGGAAAGAGTAAAGTTCATATTATTCACATTTGTTTTGAGTTCTCCCTGATGATTTCAGTTTCACCTCTCTGAAGATTCATGTCCTTTGTGTTGCTGGAGATATTGATCTCCCTACTCTCAATTCCTCTCTCACCCAATGCTTCATAGCAGTCATGTTCCACAAAAATGTCAGAACCTAGGGGTGGTGTGACTTCCATTTATGCTTGGTGGTTCAAAGGGATGTCTTCTTGTTGCATAGTTATTCATTTGGTGTGCAATTACATTGAATCCTTGCCAGTATGGTACACTTGTAGGTTAATCAAGAGTTCCATACAGTCTTAGGGAATTGTTAACAGGGCTGTGTAGTCTCCTTCTTTGATTATTCTTTGACTCTTTACAGTATCTTGGGCGTTTTTTTGTTAATGAATTTGACTTTGTATTGGTTCAAAAAATCATAGAACACAGGGTGTGGTAGATCTGACAAAACAATCACATCCAGACAGGAACTGGACATTACTGACAGCTTTCTATGTATTTGGAAGGTTCCAGCGTGCAAAACCTATAATAATTGATCCTGGTTTGTATATGGACAAGAAGACTGACATATTTTGGGCAACTCAGAGGAGAGCAGTTCCATCAGCTTTCCGGCTGTTTACAGGTACAGTTATACTCTCTAATGTGTAATTATTTTGGCTTCTGTTTGATCCATGATAGGGAAAGTCCATATAGGACGGACTCCTTGGGCACATTGTAGCTATATTTATAACCACCTCTCAAGAGCCACACAGATTATAAACCTATGTCCATTCTATTGGTGTTACTTTCCACGTAATTAAGTCTGTTTTGGGCCAGATATGCTTTTGATGGTTCAAGCAGGAGGGTGTATAAGATTGAACTGGTTTGACACTTTAGTGTACTTGTAGTTGTGGTAGTTAAGTCAATATCATACATACTACTGTTGATGGTTCCTGAACAAGTCTGAGACTGGCACTTTTGTTCATACCACTGTTTTTTGTTTGTTTTTGTCTTTCCTAGTTTGGATCTTCTGTGGCTTCTTGAAGAAGTGTTAACCTTGCTGTGGGTTTTTTCTTCATCATGAGAATGGAGATTTCTCTATTCTTATGAAAGATATTTAGTGTACTTGTAGCTTGGTAGAGAAAAAGGTCGTTTTCACTAGCTATATTTAGGGAAACAGCATAATTGCAGTCCAGTTTGTTCAGTATTTGATTTGCTACTTGAGAAGAGAACAGATCAAAACAGACAATTGTATTGTTGTCTCATATGGTAGCCAAAATATATAACAGCAGCTCTGATGGTTTGTTCGGAGAATTGGAAGCCCCATTTCAGGTGTATGATGTGGGAGTGGTTGCAGGTTCAGCATGGGTAGTGTTAACTCGTTCATTCATGGAGTACTGCATACAGGGTTATGACAATTTGCCTCGCACCTTGCTTATGTATTATACAAATTTTGTGTCATCACCTGAAGGTTACTTTCACACAGTCCTGTGCAACAGCCAAGAGTTTCGTAACACAACAGTGAACCATGACCTTCATTATATTACTTGGGACACACCACCAAGGCAACACCCACTTTCTCTCACCGTGGATGATCTCCAAAACTTGACTGCAAGTGGTGCTGCTTTTGCCCGGAAGTTTGATTATGATGATCCTGTACTTGATAAAATTGACGAAACCCTTCTTCAGAGGCCAAAAGGAAAGTTCACCCCTGGAGGTTGGTGTATTGGGACCGATACTCATGTAGATCCATGTTCCATTAGAGGTGAGTCTAGTGTCCTAAGACCAGGTCCTGGGGCTCGAAGGTTTGAAGATCTTGTTTTCCATCTCTTGTCCCCATCAATGTTTCGGTCGCAGCAATGTATCAGTCCACAGTAGGCAAAATACCCATTGCTATCATTTTAGTTACTCTCAAGGGGTGTTGGAACATTCAGGGTTCAGGTGCAGGGTATATAACCCAACCTGCTTCCAATCTGGTTCTCAAACCTTATCCCAGCATTAATACTCCTTGTAGGCCATTGCAGGTCAGGGCAATTTGAAAAAAGAACCTTGACACTGATACATAGTTATTTATTCTCCAAGCCACTAAATGTTGTCATCAGGCAGCTGATTTTTTTCTCTCTAAACCTGTCCTCTAACATGGTAGGAAGTTGGTATTGAGTGTACAAACATGTGCATAAATTTTCCAGCAATTGGTATATGATGTGTGGAACATGACATGTGTATTCTTTGTTCTGGAAAGTCTGGGACTCAAGTTTCAGTTGAATTTTGCTGCTTAGAGACTTCTGATCAAGCAATATTTCTGTGGGCTTATAGGTATTTCAGGGGGGGTGAAAATCCCTTTGGCCAAGTGCATGGGAGGTTGATCTTAGAGGCAGATGAGGTGTGGTGTGAGAAATAGATTACAGTAACTGCAGTCTGACTTGTACTTGCTTGGAGATGTTCCTTTTTGATCTCTAGGGTGATGGGAGTCAATTGTGGCCAGCTGAATATTACATTCCTGAGGTTTGTCAAGGTACGTCAAGTGACCTCTTCAGGTTGCCTCTCAAACTGCTTTTTATGTTTGTCCTCAGGCAGTCTAGAATTTAAGCAGAAGGTAGTGTTAGGTGACCCAGTTAAAATGGAAACAAAAACATGTACCAGCCAGATTAATACTGCCGTACTGCTGGGACAAGTTTGTTGTTTCCTTTGAATTGGACCACAAACAGACAATAGAGTGAGTCTCCTAGGTTGCATACATTCTATCAAGTTTTTTTCACTTCCAGCACATGATTTGCACCAATCAGTATACATATATAGATATAATACATATATGTAGTCTTTGTTGAACCTACTGTTGCAGGTTGAAAATCTCAATAGTCAGTGGAATAGTGCAATGGTATGCTTGAACTACATGGGGTAGATTTTGGACAAAGTTGTGTGTTCCAAGGAGTGTAGGAAGCATGTTTTCATGTAGCAAGTTCAATTGTGTAGGTTTAACCCCAGGCCTAATTTGATTGTCTGCTTTTCAAAAGTAATATTGTAATACTTAGTACTCAATGGAATTGGCATTGTGACTCAAAGAAGCAAACATTGTATGATTTGCTGACACTCTGCTCTTTGTCAGATTATTTCCAGTGTTTTGTTTTGTTTCATTGCGGTTAACATGGAATATTTGCAGTGGATTTTGTTGCCAAATTCTTGCATTTGTTAGTCTTGGTTTCACCTGACTTTCCTTTTAGACCCTGCTAGCAACGTCACATCTAAATAGATTTGCTGCCCAAAAGGCTTGTGTCTTCATGGATCACTTCCAGGCACTTTGCATCCTGTGTCAATTGCATGGAGCAATTGGTACTTGCTCATGAACTGCAGTTACTCCTCAAGTATGCAATTGTGCAGATGGGTATGCAGACCATGAAAATGGCAGCACACTTGTGGCCTTTGAAGGGGTACTGGAAGTAAGATGACATGAAGAAAGGCAGAAACTACAAAACAGAAACATGCTCTGTAAGTACAAAAGATTTCAACATTCTTTAGTCATTTTCTCCTGTCAAGGGTTTACAACAGAGTGCATGGTTGCATAGTTGCAAGGTGCATTTCTTATGACTAAAAAATTGTATGTCAATGTGTACTCATGAAATTTGACTATGAAATGTACGGCAATGCATATTGATGAAATATGATTATGATGAAATGTCCATTGATTGGTATTCATGAAATATAATGAAATTCACATGTTATAAGCACATAGGGATTGGTCTATGAATGAAAACAAGCATTTAGAAGTTTGATATATGGTGGCGGCTAGACTGATGTGAGATATATCAAATTACAATTGGGCTCCATGTTGTTGTGCACTACTAGTTATCATCCACTAATGAAAAGATGAATTGATTTTGTGGAAATTAAGTTCCATTCATTTGAAAATATTGAATGACATTGCATGCAACTTAAATAAAAGCAAATTCAAATTTTTAAACTAAATTCAAATTCAATTAAAGAAAAACAGGATGCAAATTGGAGCAAAAGATACTGAAATTTTACTTGTGATTATGGTGTTGGAAAAAAAAAACCTTTGAAAATACACTCATTCATAAAGACACGTTTTCATTCCTCTTTACTTAGAAATTAGTTAAATAAATTTCAATTTGAAACTATCCAAAGGACAACTTATAGAAGTAATGTTGTCCTACCTAAACTAGTTCCAATAAATAATCATTGCTAGAAGTTAAAATGTAAGCATTGCAACCTAAATCCAACTTAAGCACCTTGTGCTCAACAACAAACTACTGGGATGAGTTAGCAAGAAGGAAGTTAAATGTTGAAAACATTTTTGCATGTCTTATGGTTTCAGTCCTCTTCTAATTTGGTTACCTTGATTTTAATCCGAGGTAATAAACTCCACTTAATTGTAGCTAAATGAACCAACACACACACCACGTCCCCCCCCTCCCCTCCCCTCCCCTCCCCTCCAATCAAATATCAATTAACACCTTATTTTAAATAATCAGGCTTAAAATTTGATGTTATAGCTACTATGAAATTAGGTATATCATCAAAATTTACTAAATATATAAATTTAGTAAATTAAAAATATATTTAGGTCATAATGGAACATGGATGCAATTTGACATATACCTAGACTTTAATTACATTTCTTAACCTTGTAGAATTTCAAGTGTGAAATGTACACAGTTCCCTTTTATTTAAAATGCATATATTCTAATTTGCAAACCAATTACAAATTTACAAACTATGTCAGCTTGATGTCAACCAATTCTACAGAATGACATATAAACAAAATTTACAATAGACATATTAAAGTTATTTGTAAGTTGAAAAAATATAGGAGCAAAACCTTTAGTTAAAATAAAATTAACAATGCCAATGAACACGCAACATGATTGCACTGAAGAAAAATAATGCATGACAAACCATGCTTTTGTTCCTAAACCAATGATGAACCAAATTTTGTCTAGTATCTAGTGTTTTTGTGTTGCACAACACTTGCGCATTGTTGAAGGTGCACAAGCTTTCATATTTTATGCTTCACAAGTCTTTTGTCATGCGTTCAACTTGTGTGAACTTTCATTGTCTCCGCTTTTCCCATGTAGTCAAGTTGTGCAAGTTTTTGCATGTTGTGGGCATTTGTGGCTAAAGTTTTTTTTGGGTTGGGGAAAGTAAAAACATGGAGCATTGGCGAGAAACCTAAAAAAACTTGGAAGGGGAAAGGTTTGGGTTTAGGGGTTTTGGTTTTTGTTAGGTCAAACATTCAACCTCATGTTGGAGAATACACATTGATGTTTAGTCTTTGTGCATGGAAAGAAAACTTAACCCATGCTTAGAAGATTGCAATGCTTGGAAAAAAATTCACAAATAGTTGAACATGTTTATTCTATAAATTAGCATGGAACACTTATTCATAGCAAAGTGCATTTACTCTTCGAATCTTCCAAGACTTTTCCATTACAAATAATTGAATGTATTTTAGATGCACCTAACCTTTTCTAATAACTAAGCCCATTTTTGTTGCACTTGATGTTTTCAAGCAACTAAGAACACTATAAATGCAATTAATCCTTTCAAGGTTATTGATCAAATTTTGCTTGATTAGGGTGCCAATGTTTTGTATGCCCTTATTTATTTCATAGGATCCATCAAGCCATCCAAAATAAGGTGAGGCAAGCTTTTAGTTTACCCGTTGACCAAATTGCTCTAGATCGAATGGACAAATCAACGTGGTTCCTTCTCCTCATGTTGCCTCGTTAGTGTTTGCGCTATACCCTAGGAGGTCGTTCAAGTCAACAAAAGGTTTTTGTTCACCTTAGGAGGTTTATGGTGGGTGACTGGTCTTTTCTTTAGGAGGAATCTTCTTGTGCTTCTTGTGCTCCCTATTCCCATCACTCATTGGACAATTTTTCAACCATTCATCTTCACAAGTGTCTGATTTTGGGTAAAGTCAAAGAGTATAGTTGGGTTGTTAAAGCTTTTCAACGCATGTTGCTAGTTGTTTTTTTGGAGGATGCCATTGTAGTTTTATGTCAGCTACACCCATTTCCTTTAAACCATGTCTTTCCATTTATTTTTGATTATCAACCTAAACACACTTTTGTCTTAGATAGGACTTTGTTTACACATACCTTAACCATTATTCCCTATTTATCTTTGATTGGGTTATTTGGGATGGTTTATGAACATATTTTGACATGCGTCATACCAAAGGACCATCCTTTGGGTTTTTGAAATTATTATAAGTTGCTCTTGTTGTTGTTGTTCATGGTGATATCCCTAGGTTGGTGGCCTTGGTGTTGGGGGTTAACAAATAGTTGGCAATGGTGAAGGACACAAAAGGTTTTCGTCCTATTGTCGTAGGTGAGGTGTTTTTTCAACTTATTAGTCACTCCATTATCCTATAACTTCAAGGGCTGTTTTAGGAGCACCTATGCCTCCACGAATTTGGAAGTTTGACCCCTAGAGGCTATGAGACCATCCCTTTTGACATTAAAGCCTTCTTCAACTTACACCTTGTTTGGGTCATGTGCAAGTCGATGTCGAAAACACTTTGAATAACGTTTATTGAGCTATGAAATGTTGAGGGTCTTTTGATAAACATTGTCCCCTTTACCATGTTTTATGGTGCACATTTTTTTCTTTATTACCAGCATGGGCAACATGAGGAAGGGGTCACCATTATTGAATCACCTTCAAGCATGGAAGTAGGGTGAATCCCTAGGTGGTTTTTATTTGCCTTGGCCCATTATCGAACATTCCTAAAATCCATTGCGCAAGCCCCCAATTGTGTCTTTCCATCCCTAATGGACGATACCCACATCATGGGCCCTATGAGTGAGGTTGTTCCTGCTTTTGACCATTTTTCGACCCAATTAGCCCTAGTTGGGTTTAGGGTCAAGGTGTTAAAGTGCAAGCTTTGGAGTTCATCAAAGATCTTTTGAGGCATAGAAATTCCTCAGGGTTGCACTTTGGTCATAGATGATTTATGCATTTTGGGTGTGCCAGTGGGTTCTTAAGATTTTGTTTTGCATTTTTTGGATGAAGTTTTATTTCAAAACGTGGCACATATCGATGATTTTATTTTTTTGGGGAACACATAGTGACGCACTCCCAACTCTTTGTAAGACTCAAAAGTGAGCCCAAGTACAAGATAGGGGAAGGGGGAGGAGTCGGGGCACGCTCCTTAGCTCACAACACTTTGAGGGGTAGAGGGGCGTGTTGGAGCTCCGGGATGGGACTAGGAAGAGTTGACAAGCTTCATTCATTCACACGGGCCTGCACACAACCCACACAAGGTGGTTAGTGCATAGTTGGAGCACCTTTGGTGCTAGGACGAGCCAGTCCCGAAATCGCGCCAGTTGGAACTCCCGCGATTTTGGAGCCCTATAACTTTGCGAGCAGACCTCAAATCGAGGTGCGGTCTGAAGCAAAGTTGTAGCTCTCGTCGAGAGCTTTCCAACGGTATGTCGCACGTTGTCTGTAGCTAAGTAAATCGGGTCGATTCCTGACTTTTTCTGCTCGGGAGTCAAACTGACAATTTGACTCCCGGCCCTTCTTTTGGCCATAACTTGTGTTTGAGATGTCCAAATGAGCAATGCGATCCCATTTTAGGCATCTACGTTCCAAGAGATTTTCAATGATATAAAGAAAGCCACAATCCATTGAGTTTTGACCCCAAAAATTGCTCTTTAAAATTTTGGGAATCCACCAGGTGTCGCAACCCTAACTTGGCCAAGTGTGGGGGTGAAGCCCAACACTTGGAAAAGTTGGGGATTTGGAGTCCTCCGGGACTCCCGAATGTTCAGAGCTCGACAGCAGGACCCAAAACACCTCGCATTGGGGTGTTCTTGGTGTCATTGGAAAGGTCTTGAAGCGTAGATATCGAAAATGCCCTCGCATTGGGCATTTGGACATCTGTCGCC
>Ga0209208_10009868_pt1 | contig 12493 bp, 9 predicted proteins | sample S1TSphfallax_3_FD_187694 | JGI IMG/M metagenome (GOLD analysis project Ga0209208, IMG submission 187694) | Host-associated microbial communities from peat moss isolated from Minnesota, USA - S1T2_Fd - Sphagnum fallax MG (SPAdes) (version 2) | ecosystem: Host-associated > Plants > Peat moss >...
AAGTATCTTGAACTCTAACTTGGTTCCTACATTGAAGTTTGAAGTTGGTTCATAAGGTATTCATGTGCTTGTTGGGTCCAGACCTGCTTGAAGATCTGTAGAAAAGAAATTAGTGTTTTGGATTATAATTTTTGTCATGACCAATCTTGAATGGACATCACTAAACATGACATAGGTTGATTGGGTTTAGGGTTTAGGGGTTTAGACTTTAAAAGTTTAGGGTTTATCCTAAACTTTAAACTCTTTAAACCTTAAACCCTAAACTTTACAGAGGTCCCATTATGTGGAGACATTCTATGATATTTTTGACACCAATTTCAACCTTGCAAAGCTCTCATTAGGGGACAGCTCAAAAGGTGTTGTAGATGATTTAGCAAGCACGATTTTGGCAAGTGTGCTACAAAATTAAGGGCTTTTTAAATCTAACCTAGTTACCAAGTTCATCAGTTTTGGGGTAGAGGGGTCTTGGTTTTCTAAGATGTTAAAACAAGTGTTACAATTCAAATCAAGGTTGTCAAAAATGATGTGGCATGCCCATTTTGTGCCTATTGTCACATCAACATTTGTTTGAACGCATTGATTTCATCCAATAGGTCAGACATGGACCAAAAACATTTGTCACTCAATTTGCCTCATGAATGATTGGCGACTGAAAACATATTGATTCATCATAATTTCAACAACTAAAATAGTTCAACTAAAACTATTTGGTTGCCAATGTTTTGGTTGTCACAATGTCAGCAACTGAAACAATTTCTATCACCACAATTTTGACAAAATTGTTTCAATTGCCAAGGGTTCAATGACCAACACCCATTGAGTTTGTGAGGATCAAAATAATTTATGATCATCTAATTTACTTGGATCAACTTATATTTTTTATTTGGTGACTTAATTTGGGCCACTTTTTATTCATTGTTTGGGTAGGTTTTTGTAACAGTTGATAATCCATCACGGGTGTCCATTGGCAACTAAAATTAATCCGAATCATTGTTGAAAAAATGATCAACTTCCAAAACAATTTAAACAACCCACTTCACTTGTGTTGGGTAATCAAAAGTGGAGCTTGCATTTAAAACTCAATTTTATCTTTTGAAATGTGTGAGCTTTGTGTTGATAAACAAGAAAATCATTGTTATATACCTTGGAAAGAAAGGGTGAAATTTTTATGGGTATTTAAAGTTTCAAATTGGCATATTGCATATGCAATTGATGCTGAATTTCATTGTGTAAATATTAAGGTGAAACTAGACCTTATTGATATTTGTTTTTTAATCATTTCTTTTTTCGTGTGTGTTTTTTATGAAAGGTAAGGGAAACATGTGGACCCCATGGCAGTTGATAAGTTCAGACAAGCCAAATAAGGTTGAATGTATTATAGCAATTACATTTCATGTCATAATGATAAAATGTTTTTTCATTTGAACTATTGACATGATGACAATGAAAGAGTTGGTGTTGTGATGTGTTTGAAGGCACAAGCGCAAGTCAAAACATTATTTACAAATTAAAAAATTAAAAAATTGCAAGATTTTCTACCTAGTGCTTTATGAGATAAAAAAGCCATTGTCAAAGTGAACCCACCAATGCACCATGAAGGATGAATAGTAAATGATCAAGAAATAATTTTCTGTTCAATTTATCTTTCCTAGCTAACCATGCTGGTTACTTCAGTGGATCCTTTTAGTACCTTGCAACTAAAAACCAACAAGCAAGTGAGTTGTCACTAGGTGGTAGTAAAGAAAGCCAGTGTTGGACAGTTCTCACTACTCAAGAGAACCTCCAGTCCTAGTTCCAAATTATTTTTTCACTTGAAAGAACCCTCACTTCTGGTTCAAGGATTTTTTATAATTTGATAAAACCTCCAATATGGTTCTGGACCCTATTTCTCAGATTTCAAGACCTCAGAGTTGCAGGTTTAAAAATCATAATCTTAGTTGGGTCTGGTTTCAGACTGTATTCAGTTATACTTGCTTACACATAGCTCAAAACTTTTTAATTTTTCTTGTTACGAGCATTGTATGGCCAATAAATGTGATCACCTATATTAACTCCATACCTAAACCCACCCAAAAAACATTTTAAGTAAAAATTACAGACGTCTGACATGTTTCAAAAGGAAGAAGTAATTGCCTATGCCCACCCCATCCCATCCTCAAACTATAATTTAAAAAATTATCACTGTTATTAATCAAACCCTTGATTTTTCTCTCAAATTAATCCCATGTTTAACCCATGTTAGGAAAACCTTTAAACCCTAAACACAGGAAAACAAAGTAAATTTTTTTAAAAATAATGATAGTAAAATTTACAACTGAAGCCTGATGAACTGGGTTTTGGGGCTGATTCTGGTTCTGAGTTTGATTCTAGCTGGAGGGCAGTTGCATGTTCCAGTTTTGATTTTTTTTTTAAATTCACAATTCCAGCTCTGAAAGAAAAAATATCAAAATTTTAAATGGGCAGTCTAGTTCAAGAACCAAAAACCATAACCCACCAAAAACTGGAACCAGCCAACACTGGTATAAAGCACCACTTAGAAGTCACTTATTTTCCTACCGACCTACCTATATATAAGACCTATTACTTCTTACACAAGTGGACCATAGTTCTGGATTCGTGTTGGTAACTTTGTATATATATATAAACAAGGATGGAAATCCATCCATGAAAAGTACAAGGCATGTCGAAGCAAATGTAAACACACCAAAAGAAAACAAGACTATCAAAACAGTAATAATGAAGTCAAAGACGTAATGTTCAAAAGGCATCCTCTGCCACAAATTAGCTAGTGATGAAGGTGCACTAGCTGATATGTGTGGAAGAGATGAAGAACTGCGACTAAGTGTGGCAGCCTGCTGAAAACGTTATAAGATTAGTGACTTTCATTACCTATAATAAGATATAAGCATTGAAAGTACCAAGGAGATCTGCTATGTTACTATGTTGAGGTTCACGAAGAACTGAGTCACAGCTCATAAAGGACATCAAGTGGATGGTGCAGTGGTAGGTGCTGGTTCACTCTTCTGGCCTGGAGCTACAAATGGAGCTTTCACCTCTTGAACATTCAGCACCTGTCAGACTCTGTTTCCTTTAATCTCCATTGCTTTTTAGGCCTTTCATGTGGTTGATTTCATGCATCTCCCTTGTTGCAAAATGGGCTGCTGCATTATAGACAATACTAGGAATCTTCTTGGTGCGATAGGGCTTTGCCGATATTAATAAAATGTCTGAGTAATGTTGTAGAACCCTGTCTTTAAATAGCTTTTAAATTCTTAATTCACTCAAGATAACTAAGAAAACAAGGGGTGTGTCACACTGTGGCCTTGCCATTTGCATTAAAAAGTATCTTAAGGCAAAAAAAGAATTATGAAATCTCAAATATTTCACCATGCAAAAATATAATCTTCAAAAAGTCCTTTAAAAGAAATCAAAATCCTTCAAGATATTATAACTCTATAACTAATCTCAAGTTTCAACACAAGCCACAATATCATCTTTCAAAAATCCTCATATAAAAATAGACCTCTTATGTGGAGGCCAAAATCCCTTAAGTAACTATACTCTATGATGAATCTAAACACAATTTCGTTGCCGTGGTAGGCAAGGGCAACAAATTCAGATCATCAAATCCAGCAATACCATTAGCCTGAAAGTTGAAATCTTCAGACTTACACACAAACCCTATTTTGCTGAACATTGGTCCCTTTCTACTATTCCATGGATCCTCTAAAATTCTCACAAACCTAGCAGATCCTATTACAAATTTAACTATTAATTCACTAAGATAACTATGAAAATAAATTCAAACCCTCAAATTCAGCAATTTCATTGGTTGTAACTTTTTTTCTGCACATCTACACACAAGCCGATTCAAGGCAGGCCTCCATATATTTTTACACTAATACTATAACACCCTATTGTTATAAAACCAAGAACACTAGGTAGATACGGTGGAAGATATTATTTGGGCTGTTGAGTTTGATTAAAGGGGATTTTAGCAGCTTCCATTGCTAGATCATTCTCTCAGATTATGCAGTGGCCAATTGCTACAACACATAGGACCCATGTTCAACAAATCTTGTTGAAATATCTAAATTTTTTTTGAAACAAAAGGGATCTGACAGCCCCAATCTGAATATCTCAGAATTTTGAAAATAGTCTCGAAGTCTACTTAATTAAGTTTCAAAATTATCTTGTGTTTTGAACTTCGTTTAATTTTCTAGAATTTGAGAAACTAGTCTGCTCTTAAATTTAATTTTTGGCTGGCCTTGTTAAGAATTAATTAGTGTCAAACATGAGTTCATAGTAGTAACAATACTTGTTGCCAAGGATTAGTATCTCAAGTTTTGAGAATAAATTGCACACGAGAGTCTGGTCAGAATTGTTGAATGTAAGGGGCTTAATTTTGTCGGTGCAAGAGCATGTGTGTGCAAACTTGAAGCTGATCGAGTAGCAGCAGCTCCTTACAGGATCAATGGATCATGAGACGTTGATCGACGATATTGAGAGTCGCGTGGGTCATGGAGGAAGAGCTGCAGATTTAGAAGGTGAATACATGGGATCAATTGCTCATGAGGAAGCTGCACAATTTAACCACAACAATCAGGAGCTAGGAGGATTTATGTTGCAACGCCAGAGATTAGACACATGTACGTGTCTATCGGTGATCTGTTGTTTGGCAGCATTGTTAGTTGGGGAAGTGAACATCATGCATACACGCATTGAGCTAGTAGTAGATGTCATAAGAAGCATAGGGGCACCCAGTTGGTTGAATTTCTTCTTCAATGGACCCAGGTCTGCATAGATTCTTGACAATCATGATGCAAAAATTGCCACAGCACTTGCTTAGGACTTTGTTCCATTACCATCCTACTGAGAATTGGATGAATGGTGAGTTACAAGGATTCTGCACAATTTGGCACAATGTTGATGTTATGTATGTATGTCAAGGTGGTGCACAACCTATTTTTTCATGGTTGGTTCTTGTTTGCTATGTGGCATATGGGATGATTGGACACGAAATCAATTTTTCACCTTCAGACCCTAATGGTGGGTGCCAACTTCCTATAACCAACTTCTTCAATTTCCTTGTGCAATTTTTTAATTTTGACAAATTTGCTTTAGATCTTTGGCTAACTGTTGTTGTAGTTTGTGTTGTTGCAACACAAACCTAACAAACTTTTGACTAGATTGTTGGGTGCTAGGGACCATGGTGATCTCTTTGTCTTTGTTTGTATCTCTCAGTTCTTCATTTTTTTTGTGCCCACATGAGTTTTACAGTCTATATTGAGGCTTAATACAAGTCCCAATTACTATAAGGGCTACTACCATTTGTTTCACCACTACAACCAATCTATGCCATTGTGGGGTCCAAACATGTCTTGGGTGTATGTTGTCTCCAAACATTTCATTCACTGGCTCTATTTGGAAATTGTTTTGGAGCCAGACTAGTGGTATGATGCCATGGGAGTGTGGTCAGGCTCAAGTACCATTAGCCCCAATGGTGCCCCTTTCATTATTTACATAGGTCTGGCATTTCTAATTCTTGTTCACATCACTGTTCCAATTTTTTTTTTGATTATTTCATGGAGATTACACTGTTGAAAAATAAAGGATTTAAATTTTTTTTGGGTGATGTTCAAACCCTAATATGTCATCCTATCTATGAGTTCCCCTTTAGTATAATCCTTTGTCATCTTTCAACAATATAGTTCATCAAGTAGGCTGTTTCCATCAGAATTTCGGTTTGTCTTTGTGAAATTAGGGCTTATTGGTCTAGTTGCAAGTCTCTATGGGTTCAAATCCACTGTATACATGTGAATGTTAGCCAAAAAATTAATGTGCATCAATTTGTTTGAGGGAAGTGAAGGGGGTTTTCCTTTGTGGCATCAAATGGGGTTAGGTAAAATGAACCATACCTTCGAAGAGACACAGAACAAGGCAATACTAGCAAACCCCTCAAATCCACTTCTCAAAAAGTGGGTGAAAGTGCCTAGAAATCCTATTGCAAGACATCATGTAGAAGTTGTTAGCAACATAACATTTAGAGATCTAATAGCTGCTTGGCAAAAGGATGATGGCAGTTAGGTTTTCACAGTGGGCTCAATGATAGGCGAGACTAATACTACCAAAGTTGCCTGCTTGTTCAAGAGCAAAGATTTGAAGCATTAGGAGTTGGGTAGACAACCATTTGTATACATTGCCTAGAACTGGAATCTGGGAATGTATTGACTTCTACCATCTAGATCTTAGCTCTAAAAAATATGTCCTTAAAGTAAGCCTTTTCAATACACGACACAATGTCTATGCACTGGGCTCATATGACAGTGCAGCTCATAAATTTATTTCTAACAACGTAGAGCTTGATTTATCTAGGTTTGAATCATCTTGTTATGATTACGGGAGGGTCTATGCAAGTAACTCATTTTTCGACCCAATAAAGTAGACGCACATTGTGCTATCTTGGGTGAATGAAACAGACATGGAAGAATTGGAATCATAGAGGGGTTGGTCATGTTTTCTAGTAAGTTAGCCTACTCACTTACCTTGTAATAAATTTGAATTTCTTTCAAGAATCATTTGATTTTAATCTGGTTTGTGCTTTTATAGATAATTTCTCAGACAATTGTGGTGGATAATAAAACAGGTGTCAACCTCATCTAATGCCCCATTGAAGAAATTGAGTCCTTGAGGATCAGCGAGCAAATGCAGATGGGTGAAGCTTGATGCAAATGCTATTTAAAAAGTTGATGGTGCTACAAGGAGTTAGGTGAGTTCCATGGACTGAAACACAAAAAAAGGAAAGTAACCCTCTAGGTGGCTAATGGGCAGTTGATAGTAATTGGTCATGTAGCCCTTAGATCAAAGGTTGATGTAGGTTTACATTTCATGTGACTTATGATCAACATTCGTTTGCATATCCATTCATAGTATTGGTGTTTTCCATGTGAATATTAGAGGAAAATCTTGAACTTATGCCAAACCTAAGCAGACATTTCTGAACTTGTAAGTTCATGTTTTCCACTCTAACCAACTAAGAACACACCTTGTGGCATTTGTAATTGTAACTGATTTGAATGAGTTTTGTGCAGTTGAATATGGAGGTCATTTTTTATTATCCAGATGTATCTATGGACAAGGTTGTTATAGATGAGGTCAACAACATGAATGACCAATTCAATTGCACTCAAGGTGGGTATGCACATCAAGGTGTATTTGGCCCTTTTGGTTTGCTTATTTTAATAGATGAGAACTTCAAGGAGCAAACGGTTGTGTTCTTTTACATTTCTCATTCTGGCAATGGTCAATGAATCACAAGGGCTTCCAGTGATGAGACCAGGTAGAATTTCTTTTTTTGTTGCAAAATCCCAAGAAACTTCTCCTCACTAATGTCTCTGTCAGCTATTGTTCAAATTCCTGCAGGTTTTGATACCACAAAAATTGACTTGGTGGAAATTGGAGTCTATACGGCTTATAATGATGAGAAGTGTCTACAGAGCAAGAACAACAACTAATTGTTTGTATGTTTGTGATGTGTAGGTCATCTTTGCTCCCTGGTGTTGATCTCCATATGTATGGAAATCCTGTCCACATGTTGCCCACAGAAGATCTTCTATCACCCTGCATACTTGTGAGACTTTCTACCATTGCGAAAAAAACTCAAACTATAACTAGCAGAAATATAATATGAGGTTTGCTATGAAATAATAGCAAATATGGGTTTGTCACTTTGTAGATCAGTCTGTGGGTGTTCATGTGTAGGTGAGACCACCTCTCATTTGTCCATTTGAACAAAGATTTTCACATGTATATACATAAGCCCAATATTAATGCTACTATTATGTCATTAGCTGAAGCTGGTCTGACTAAGGACCCCTTCTTCCATATATCATAGTTGTTGCCTCTTTTTTAGTTGAGCAAACAAAAGTTATGTACAAAACTTGAAGCTATGGTGCTCCATGAGTTCTTGGGAACAAAATTATTTCTACAGAAACATTCCTATTTTTTCAACTCTATAGTATAAATGCTCTCTCTCAAAGGATCTACTTGTACTGTTTGTTACTATCTTTTGGTGAATTTTATCTCACCACAGATTTTGTGTGTACATTTGGTGGACCAATTTGTAATGGAAAACTTTGCACAAGGTGGGTGTCTGGTGGTCATTTCATGGGTGTATCCAACAGTGGCCATTGGCAACCTAGCAAACCTCTACCTCTTCAACAATGGCACGACCCCCATCATTGTTCAGAACATCACAACATGCCACATGTCACAAGTCATAATGACACCATACTAGTAACCTGTGTTTGGATGCGCTTCTCTTTCCACCCTTTCACAAAACCAAGGACAGGATGGGTGGTGCTCAGATGCTCCAAACTCTATTTGTCTTCTCGCATGAAACCCAGAAAGTATATCAGGTTCCAGAGAAAATGAACAAAGTATTGTTCCTTAATTTAGCTTGTTGACTAGCTGGTTATACTTTCAGTTATTAATATACAGCAGCCTGATACCTATGCTAGACTTTAGTGAAATGAATCAAGACATAAGTAGCTCAACATGCATCAAACTAACAAACACCAAACTTTGACTCAAATCTCAATGCTAGCTCTAAAAATCCAACAATTGGTGACACCAACAGCATTACTGTCTAGATGAATCCTGAGATATAAGGTTTGGGTTCTTTTTTTGAAAATGTGTGGTGTGTTATAGTGACAAATTGTAGACATTACAATTATAGTGATTGTATTATCGAGCTTTTTGAAGTGGTATTCAACATCCAATATAGACATTTTAATTGATGACTTTGTGTACATTGGATTTAATATATAGAGCATATGACATTCAAAATATTTTAACCAAAGCTATAGAAAAAACATTGCAATATTTTTTCAATTTTCTTTGACAAGGTCTTGTAAGCCACTCAAGCATGTAATAGATTGAAACATAGGGTTTGGTCAGAAAATCCTTTGGCAAAGTGAATCTGGAACGTACTTGGGCAAAATATGTTTATTATTTTTGCATTAGGAGTTTGAGTTTCACAATGTGCAATGTGGAATTGAAGTCAGTTTCTCTAGGTTTAAAAATTTAAGGGATTGAAACAAAGCTAAGACATTTCAGCCTCAATTTGATCCCCTTCTTCTAATCATTTGTAGGTTATTTTTTCCATAATTAGTCATCAATGGGTGCTTCATGCTTTGATTGGTTGGCTGGATGTCGCAACCCTTGCTTTGGGCTCGCGACCAAGGCAAAGGGGTTGCAAGGGTGCGGGCCAAGAGGAAGCCCGGGAGTCACATCAGAGACTCCTGGGAGTGTAGGAGAGTGTGAGGGAGTGAGCCTTCACACTCCCAAGGCAACTCCCAAGTTGGGAGAGGGAGTCCCGGTGGACTCCTGAAACTTCAGAGAGAGGTTTGAGGGGTCAAACCTCAATGGCTGGTTGCGCTCTTTATATCAATGGAAAGCTCTTGAAGCGTAGATGTCTAAAATGGGCTCGCATTGCTCATTTGCACATCTGAAACACAAGTTATGAGCAAAAGAAGGGTCGGGAGTCGAACTCCCGGGAGTCTGTCCCGGGAGTCTGCCAGTTTTGACTCACGACCACTAAAAGTCGGGAATCGACCCGAAATACTTGGCTGCAGACGACGTGCGACATACCGTTGGAAAGCTCTCGACGAGAGCTACAACTTTGCTTTAGACCGCACTTCGATCCGAGGTCTGCTCGCAAAGTTATGGGGCTTCAAAGTCCCGGGAGTCCCGTTGGGCGGGATTTCGGGACTCCCGCGCGGGAGTCCCGGGAGTCCCGGGAGAGAAAAGCCATTTGGATGTGGGCCCCGTGGAGCGTCGCAGAGAATACTATAAGGGGGAAGGTGGTGGCTTCCCCCAAGTCCGGGCCGTGGTGAGTCTTGTGTGTCCGTGTTGCCCATGATTGTCCTAGCACCAAAGGTGCTCCAACTTTGCACTAGCCACTTTGTGTGGATTGTGTGTAGGCCCGTGTGAGTGAATAAGCTTGTCAATTCTTCCTAGTCCCATCCCGGAGCTCCAACACGCCCCTCTACCCCTCCAAGTGTTGTGAGCTAGGGAGCGCATCCCGACTCCTTTGTCTTCCGTTGTCTTTCACTTGGACTCACATTTGAGTCCTTCAAGGAGTTGGGAGTGCATCACTGGACATGGGTTATAATTCATAACCCATGTGTGCCCTGTCACCTAATCTGTCAAGATCATAACCTTGGCTCCATGTTGGCTAGAGCATGCACATGTGACGAAGCTTCATAACCTTGTGCCCAATGAGAGGGGAGCAAATGTGCACTTGACACCTTTTAAAAACTAGTTTTGTCCAATAACCTACTCAAGCTGATGGGTTACAGAATGTAGTCTTACCACCTCTGCAGTTCGACTACATTTGATAACGTCCTAGCTTTAGCTGATTACTTAGTCCATAAGAAATTGTGTTGAACCATCAAGTTAATTATTGGCTTATGATGAAAAGTCTCATGACCTTCCTCATATAATTGGTTGTGTGCGTCAGTTACAATACTTTGAATAGGATACAAGGCTTGCACTACATGTAATTGCATGGTTGAAGTGAACATTTTCTTATATTGACAATAGTGTTGGGATGGATGACCTCCTAAAAGAACTAGTACAATTTTTGCCATTTGAAGATGGGCTTTCCCTCACACCAACTTCAACTAGTGTCAAAGATATAGTCATTCCATCTTTGAACTTACATGGTTTACATGCCAAGTTTGAATCTATTATTGAGACTCCCCAATTGCTTCATTTATTTTCTAAACACATGGACTCACTCACTTCTCGTTACTTGTTTGATTCACAACTGGACTTGTTCAAGAACATTACCACCAATTCAAGAACATTTTCCATACTTTCATTTTGCTTTTAATGTTCACTTTGCCTTTAGGAACCATAGTTGGATGAAAAAATATGATTAACAATTAAAATGAGACAAAATAAAAATTTAAGATTTAAATTAAAACACTTGTGGTGTAAAGGATATTTATATTTATATTTCGGAAAGTATTCAATCTTTATATGATTTAAAGCAAAATTGGAGTTCCTTGGAGTCTCCACTAGTATAGGGAGAGGGAGGCATAGAATATAAGATGAAATAGAATGGGTATTATTCCAGATGGTGGCTGTCATCATGTCTTTGGTTCTAGAATCATCCTACCAACAGAGGTGCAACTTTTTTATTTTGATGTACTTGGATCCTTGGGAGTCTCCTGGAACTGCAACCCTAAAAAACTTAAGCCTGGTACATCAGCACTAGAGCTAGCCCATATGACAATGAAAGATATTTCTAGATCTTTTCAATTATTCAGCACAAAAACCTCAAGTACATGCAGAAATTTTCAATGTGTACTTGGAGGGTACTTTAGTCCTCGAATGTCCCTCAGCATGTTCTCATTTTTCTCGACTTCCTAAGACAAACCTAATTCACTTGAACAATGGCCAAACCACATATTGGTAAATTCTCCATTTGACATCCCAATATCGGCCTTACACATTATTAACCCAAGCCTTCCCCTTCCGCCTCGACTAGGAAGGACTCATCTCAATACGGACTTCCCAAGTGGTCCAAGGCTTCATTGCCTAAAGCCCTTCGTCTCTATCTAGCAGCCTAATCACAAGTCTACATTTAGATTATTTCGAAGAGGATTCCCAAGTTCTCCCCTAAACCTTACTTCCACCTATTGTAACACATTTATGTGCAAGGTGACAACTTATCACATTGAGAATCGAACCTAGATCGACATTCTTGACACTCAACTCAGGTCAAAATGGGGAGTGCCCCATGGTGCTCCTGACACTGGCCCCAACTAAGCAACTCCACTTTTGGCCTTTTGGGGCCTTGTGCAAAAGGGCAGGTCAAGTACTTTATATTTAGTAATACCCTTCCTTGGAAAAAAAACAGGATATTCCATTTTACTCCTCAAGGAATAAGAATTTTTTTGTGGCCATTTATAATCAAAAGGCATTGGAAAAAACAAGGGTGCCAATTGACTTGAAGGGAAAGAAAAGTTAATTTTTACAAATCGCCCAAAACACCCCCGCACATCACCTTGTGCACCAAAAGGCAAGTGACTCATCTCCTTCCATCCCCAATTTCATTCAGTTGTTTACAAGCTCTCCTGCCAACAACACTTTTAAAACTTTAAAGTTTCACCTTTATGGTGCTTTAAAGTTTTAGAACATCATTAATCTGTGACCGTTCAATTTGGTAGGTCACTAAGAGACCTTCCATTCCCCCAAACTAATAGCTAACACATGTTTAGTTTTCAAGTCCCATATGCTTATGTTGTGAAAACTTAGAGATGGCAACATTGGTCTTTGCACCTTGAATGTTTTAAAAAGCTTGAACCTTGAGCAATTGTGATTTTTCAATGGACTTATTTAAAGATCATTGTGAACTTGGTGGTGGAACTTTGTTGTTACAATAGTCACTTAGATCGATTACAAAGGGATGAGACTTTTTTGG
>Ga0209208_10009869_pt1 | contig 12492 bp, 9 predicted proteins | sample S1TSphfallax_3_FD_187694 | JGI IMG/M metagenome (GOLD analysis project Ga0209208, IMG submission 187694) | Host-associated microbial communities from peat moss isolated from Minnesota, USA - S1T2_Fd - Sphagnum fallax MG (SPAdes) (version 2) | ecosystem: Host-associated > Plants > Peat moss >...
TTTCAAGTTTTGTTTCTTGTTTCTTCTTAGGGAAAGAAAATTTTGTTATAATATGATTGATGATTGGAAAGAGGCTTGGTGAGAAGATCCCCTTAAAGGTCTTCTTTGTTATGCCAAGAGGGAATTTACTCATAATAATTATTTCATCATGTAGAATATCATCTACCTAGACCATTTTGTACTACCCAAAATATTATGGACTCCAAAAGGGAACAAGATTTTATAAGTTCAATAAGTTGTCACTATAATATATGTAGCGTATTATAATTTTGTAAGATTTGAATATTACAATTTGAAAAGATTGTGACCTAAATGGAGTCCTAAAGTAAAAAGGTTGTCAAAATACTACCCTAAAACGGCAATTGATGGAAAACAGTAACTATCATCAGCACGCTAACCATATGGTGCTCGAAATAGTCTATTGTTTGTTTTCTTTTTGTTTTATGTTTGCAAGTTGTGCATTCATGGAGGAGGGAGAATGAAGGTGCTTTGTTTATCTTGTTTTAGAAGATGAGCTCATAAGCTTTTTCTTTTGGTTTTTGTTTTTCATGATGTCTTGTGGGTTTATGGTTCCAATTGGTGCATTGGAGTACGGGAGATGAAGAACTTTGGACATTTGAAAGATGGTAGTTATGCAATGGCAAAGGTCTTTTTGTTGGTTTTTGGAGAAGACAAAAAAACCACTAAGTATTCCAATGTTGGTTATGTTTGTATAGGAAGATAGATTTGTTTTTGTTTGAAATGCACAAAGAAAAAAAAATTCTTCATGCATGATTTTAATCTCTAATTTTTCATTGCATTGGAAATGTATAGTTTGTGTTAGTTTGTTAAAAATGGGCTTGTGGTGAAAATGATGTAGAATAAAAAGGGGTTCACGAATGATTATTAATGGCATTGTGTCAAAATTAAGGTTTGAATGATGCACCCCCAAGCTCCTTGATGGACTCAACTATGAGTCCAAAGGTAAAGACAACAAAAGGAGAAAAAGTTGGGGTGCTTTTTCTAGCTCACGACTATTTGGGGGTAGAGGGGCATGCTAGAGCTTAGGGATGGGGACTAGGAATCTTGACAAGCAAGTCAATTATTCACACGAACCTGCACAAACCAAATAACAAGTTGATTAGTGCATAATTTGAACACTTTTGGTGCACGAACAAACCATGGGTAAACATGGACTCATAAGACTCATCACGGCCCGGACTTGAGGGAAGCCACCACCTTCCCCCTTATAGTATTCTCTATGCTTGGCCACAGGGCTAACACCCAAATGTCATTTTATCCCCAAAATTCTGTAAATTGGGACTCCTTCGACTTTAGAGGCCCATAACTTTGCATGCAGACATTTGATTGAGATGAGGTCTAAACAAAATTGTAGCCCTTGTTGAGAGCTTTTCAACGATATGTTGCACACCACCTGCATGCAAAAAAATGGGGGCGATTCTTGGCTTTTAATGGTTAGGAATCAAATTGGTAATTTGACTTTCAACCCTTCTTTAGGCCATAACTTGTGTTTTAAGTATCCAAATGGGTCATGCAAGCCCATTTTAGACATTTATGTTCCAAGAGTTTTCCAATAATATAGTGAACTTTTCAATCCAATGGGTTTTGACCCTTGCAATTGCTCTCTGAATATTCAAAAATCCATCAAGACTCCAACTCTCAAGTGAATTCCCAAAGTGGGAACTCACTTGGGAGTGTGGAGGTTCATTCGTTCACACCCTCCCACACTCCCATGAGCATGAAATGTGACTCCCAGGCTTCATTTTTGGCTTGCACCTTTGTAAGCCCTTGCCTTGGTTACAAGCCCAAGGTTAGGGTTACGACATTAAATGTGAAAAAAACACTATTGTGGGATGAAATGAATACCCAAGCTTGGGCACTCTAAGTTTAAGTTTATAACTCATTCTTACCTAAATCTAGGTATTGAAGATTGATCTTTCAATCTAGGTGGGTTTGGGCTAAAGGGTGAAAACACACTAAAGGTGAACCACTTTTGTTCAAAAAAAATGATGTATAAGAAGTAAGCTAAAATCTTGATGCCATCATTTGGCCAACCTAAACACAAGCAAATAATAATAATAATTTACACAACAACAAAATTTGGAATTCAAAGTTCACTTTGAGTCAAAATTAATCTTGATCCAGCGGTTAAATGAGGATGATTGAATAAAATCAATGTACACAAACTATATAACTTATAATTTTTCAACAACCATAGGGATTCATGTTTGTGATTCATGAAACATTACCAAACAAAGGAAATTGAAAAAAATAATGCAATGCCCATATATAAAAGTTCCTCCTCTTTGATATGGTAATGATTTTTGCCTGAAAGGAAAATATTATTATGCATTCATTGCTTAAAAAATGCAAAAAAACACATTTTTTGGATGGAATTTCATCCAAAAGTTTTTAATTTTATTTTTAAAATTAATGTATATCAATATCATGCACCATAAAAAAATTCACCCAAGAATTCCATCAATAACCTTACTTTTAAAATGCATATTCAAATTTTCAAATTCTATGATGAGTATTATTTGGTGACAAATATATTCCATACATTCAAATTCTAATGGAATTATGTTTTGATTAAGGATAATTAGAAGGTTTTTACAACCTCTTCTTTTGGTATCAAAGATGGTTGTTCCTGAAACAAAATTATTTTTATAAAGTGTTCATTGTAAAGTTTGAATGTTAATAGTTATGTCTAGCTCCAATGAAGAAAAATTAATTATTGGCCTTTAATCCATTCACGACCAATAATTAGTTAGAATTTTCAATAATCCTTCTAAAGTAGAAGAACCCCAAGTAGGATTAGTCATTTTAGAAGGTCAGTTGAATTTGGGGTGACTATGATAGGATTGAATCTAGCAAAAACACATATTGGATATATTGGTGTCAAAATCACACACAACGAGTTTATGTCCAAAGTGCAAGTTCATGTGAAAATGTAGAATGAACAACATGAGCGGCGAACATGCACATAGTTTCACCAACAGTTCCATTTCACCACCTACCTTGCATGGAAAAGATGATTCCACAAACAACTGAATTACCTAGAATTAGTGATATCTAGATATTTGTGCAACTTCTCTTGACCATTTTATTCGTTTATTCATTTTGGGAATTGAAATATTATTTCAAGTTGCGGACAAACTTTTAAGGGTAGAAACATCAAGGTGGACATCATGCATCTTGAGTTGGAGATTGTGTGAAGATAATAATTACCAATTAAACAACTCAAATGAACAAACCTTCTTGTTCTTACCAATTGCATTTCAAGATCTTCTTGTTGAAGGTGAATAGTAAGAATTTTTTGACTAAATAAATGCAACATAAACAGATCATTTTGGTAATTGATCATTAATTTTAAAAACCAAATGGGAATTCTATCTTTAAATGATGTTGCATTTTCTAGGAAGTCCAATGTGGGTTCTATGATTATTAAAATCACTATATTTGCTTGTGTGATAATAAATGGATTTGATCCTCATTCAGTTGTTGTTGGAGATTTGGCGATTAGAGTTATGCATTTTGGGTTTTTCATGAAAGCTACAATTTGGATCAAGACAAGGGAAGGGTCAGATGGAAGGCAATGGACCATCATCCAAACACAAGAAAATAAGTTTTTTTACACTATCTTGTGGCCCTTTGCAAATCATTGAACAATAAAAAATAATTAGGGAGTTTCCATCATCAATTCCTAGGTTAAGAGACATTTGAAAACCTATGGAAATAGAAGTAGAACCTTGTTGTATCCAATTCATAGACATGAGCTTGATCAAAAAATTCGGATAAGAAACAAGATCATTAGGATAGTGTTCTCAAGCAAAGACGTTCATAAGTAATTGGGTATTCTCTAAAGGTTTGTATAGCAAATTAAGATGAGGTTTTATTAGAAAAAATGACATGTGTTTTAATGTTAGGATAGGAGATAATAGAGTTAGAGCTATTAGATTGGAAAAGGGGGAGGAAGTACTTGAAATTGATGATTTGAAACAAATATTTCCATCGTAGGAAATTTGTTTTGATTTATTACAAAATGACCAGTCCTAAAGGTATAAATGAACTATTTTGGGGGAAGGATTTGGAGGGTATTTGATGGGCGGAAAGACTTCAAATGGCAATAGAAGTTCAAGAATATGATGAGGAAAAGTTGTTTAAAATTGCCAAGCTTAACCTACATGGTAAAACAAAAGATTGATACAAAAGACTAAACTTTGTACCACTAGACTGGTAAACATTACAAATTTTAATAATGGCTAAGTATGGAGTGTATGATAGTGCGGAGTTGAGTGTGAAGATTGATGCCATTAGGCAAGAACCAAGGCAACAAGTTCAGTTATACTATGTCAAGCTTGAAGGCTTATTTGTAAAAGGGAAAATCCTTGATGCAAAATGGAAAAAAAGGTTTCTAGCCCATCTCAAGCTAGAAATTAGGAAGTTAGGTGTGGTGCATACCTATGTTGACATGGATGAACTACTAGCAACAACCATTGAAGTTGAGAAGGTACTTGGAGAAATTGGGGAAACACACTTTGAACCTTTGAAGGAGGAAAGGGATGAAGAAGCCAATGAAGGGGAGAGCTCAATAGAGTGGCAGATTCACGCTTTTAATGAGATGTTGATAAAAAAAATTAAGGGATCTAGTGGCAAGGAAATCATCCCATCTAGAAGTCTACAGAACTCAAGTGTATGTCAATTATGCCATGGTGTTTTTGCATGTTCAAAACTCTTTGATAGATCGAAATGCGATAAATGCGAAGGGGGGCATAGAATAAAAAATTGTGGACTTAAATGCTCTTATTGTTTTGGTCTAAAACACATGAAAAAATGTTGTTGGAAGAAGAATGGAAAAGGACTTGCTACTTCTGCAAATCATTTGGAAGTTCTAATCAATGATGAAGAGGCCACATTGGCAAAATTGAATTGATTGTGTGGAGTAAAGAATGACATATTTTCTTAAACAAGAATGGCAAGAAAAAAAAATCCATTTGTTACACCTAAGGTTGATAGAAATGAAAAAGGATACCTCATGAGGAGGATACTACAACACCAAAGAGATTGGGAAATGAAATAAAAACTACCAAATCTAAGATTCCAACCCATTTCTTAAAAGGTAAAATAACATTTATGCTTTTGGAAATGATTATGACCATCCATGGTGAATTAGAATACTTTGAAGGCCTAATGAAGCTAGCTAGAAGGTACAAAGATGAAAAAGTTCAACAAGTGTCACATGTTGTTACGGTCCCAATTTTCCTACAATCAAATGGGTATGTGTCAACTAAAACCACAAAGGTAAATAATTGTTGAAAATTATATGGACTGATAGAAGGCCTAGTGGATACATGTGTTTCCATGTCAATAATGGCAACTAGAATTGTTAGAAAGCTAGGAATCATGCACATGGTATATGGGACAAAAAGTTACAAGACTATGGCAAGTACTATAATTAGAACATTGGGGAAGATTATTGATCTTCTTGTTAAAGTTGGAAATATCCAATGCAACATGGTTTTCTTGATTGTAGACACTTATAGCTATGATATCCTATTGGGTCTAAACTTCTTAATGAATTTCAAAACAATAGTTGATGTTGAAAAGGGTGTTATCGAGGTACAAAATGGTCTAAGAATGGCAGTGGAATTATTTCCTTTAACAACGGTCAACATGTTGCAACTTGTTTTGAAACATGAACAATCATAAAGCTTTCAGTCTATTGGAGAAGCAATGCAAGAATTATCATTATCGAATCAATTACACAATGAAGATGTGAATCCCATTGATCCAAATGATGATTTCATCTTTGATTCTGAAATGAATGATTCCGAGAGCGATGCATATGATGTTCATGAAATGGTATTGCATAATGAACAAAGATCTATGGAATACTTGATGGATCAAGGGCTTAATGACTTAATAGAAGGGGAGGCTCCAACTTCGATGGTGAATTTGATACTACAACAACAACAAAAAAAATTGTTGGAAGGACAACTAAATTTTTTAAATGATTATTAGGACTAGATACAATGGGTGGAAAAAAAAGGAAAAAAAAAATTCAACAAGTTCCATTATCAAATCCCCACCTTTAATTTAAATTGTTGGAGTGGCAAAACCATCTATGAGTATGTAAGTGATGGATATAGATGGATAGAAATATGCTCCAAAATTTCAATTCAATTGGGGGTCGACAATGTTGTAGTACAAAGAATTTGTTAATTTATTACAAGAGTTTCAAGATGCGTTTGTTCGACATAAAGGAGAATTGGGTACTTGTAACATGGGAAAACATTCCATTGATATGCAGGGAATTATTCCATGTAGGATGACATTTGGCAGGTTATATTTTTGGGAAGAAGTTGAAGTAAATCAATAGATACAAACATTTGTTCAATTGGGAAAAATGTTCAAGAACATGTTTGAATATGCACGTAAGGTTACACTACTAGTAAAAAAGGACAGGACTTCATTGATATGCAGGGAATTATTCCCTGTAGGATGACATTTGGCAGGTTATATTTTTGGGAAGAAGTTGAAGTAAATCAATAGATACAAACATTTGTTCAATTGGGAAAAATGTTCAACTTAAAGGTTTTGTGGCGATTATTGACCTTTGAATTTTCAAACCAAGTGAGATTTTTTCCTATGCCATTGATTAATGATGTTTTGACACAACTTGGCAAGTCCTTGTGGTTTTCTACTCTGGATCTACAATTGAGTTTTGGGCATATTATAATGTCAAATGAAAATGTTTAAAAGATTGTTGTGATCACCAAGTGACGCACTCCCAACTCCTTGAAGGACTCAAATGTGAGTCCAAGTGAAAAACAACGAAAGAGGGAGGAGTCGGGACACGCTCCCTAACTCACAACACTTTGAGGGGTAGAGGGGCGTGTTGGAGCTGCGGGATGGGACTAGGAAGAGTTGACAAGCTTTATTCAGTCACACAGACCTGCACACAACCCACACAAAGTGGTTAGTGCATAGTTGGAGCACCTTTGGTGCTAGGACGAGCCACAGGCAACACGGACACATAAGACTCACCACGACCCGGACTTGGGGGGAAGCCACCACCTTCCCCCTTATAGTATACTCTGCAACTCTCCACAGGGCCCACATCCAAATGGCTTTTCTCTCCCAGGACTCCTGCGTGAAAGTCCCGAAATCGCGCCAACGGGCACTCCCGCGACTTTGGAGCCCCATAACTTTGCGAGCAGACCTCGGATCGAGGTGAGGTCTAAAGCAAAGTTGTAGTTCTCGTTGAGAGCTTTCCAACAATATGTGACACGTTGTCTGCAGCCAAGTAAATCGGGTCGATTCCTGACTTTTTCTGGTCGGGAGTCAAATTGGCAATTAGACTTCCGGCCCTTCTTTTGGTCATAACTTGTGTTTCAGATGTTCAAATGAGCAATGCGAGACCATTTTAGACATCTAGGTTCCAAGAGCTTTCCAATGATATAAAGAAAGCCACAAGCCATTGAGTTTTGACCCCTCAAATCTCTCTCTGAAGTTTTGGGAGTCCACCGGGACTCCATCTCCCAAAATGGGAGTTGGCTTGGGAGTGTGAGGGTTCACTCCCTCACACTTTCCTACACTCCCGGGAGTATGTGATGTGACTCCCGGGCTTCCTCTTGGCCTGCACCTTTGCAACCCCTTTGCCTTGGTCGTGAGCCCAAAGTTAGGGTTGCGACACCAAGTCTAAACTTTTTGAATGGAATGTTATGCCATTTGGGTTTTAAAATGCAACAAACATTTTTTCCCATACTATGGTTGAGGTATTCAAAATTGATTGATTAATCCTTTAACATCTTTGTGGTTGATGTTAACATCCATAATAATGACTAAAGTGACCATTTGGATCATATGAAATCGGTCTTTGAAAGACAAAAATATGTTAACCTGAAGCTAAACCTAGGCAAATGTTGTTTTGGAACCATGGAGATCACCTTTCTAGGGCATGTGATTAATCGACAAGGACTATAACCAATTCCAACCAAATGTTGCATCCAAATTCCCAACTCCCTTGTCAATTACCAATGTCCGAGCCTTCTTGAAGCTTTAATAAGATATTATAGGGCCTTCATACAAGGGTATGTTAAGATTATTGGACCTTTGTTTCATTTAATAAAAAGAAATCTAGTTTTCCAATGGACACCTTGATGCCAAGTTGTGTTCAAAACACTATAGTAAATGTTATTGGAGGCACCTATATTGACTAGACCAGATTTTTTGAAGACACTCATACTAGATGTGAACTAGTCAATAAAAGGAATTGGGGCAACTCGATTTTAGAAAAATGGAAGGCAAGAATAGGTGATTACATATGCAAGTAAGAATTTGATGCCTTACAAAAACATTATCACCCCATGGAAGGTGAGTGTTATGCACTTATTTGGGGAATTATGCATTTCAAACAATTTTTGCACCAAACATTTTTTTTGTTACAAACTGACCATAAACCTTTGGAGTGGCTTACAATAGTTTTTAATGTGAATGGAAAAAAAGGAAGGTGGATCTTTATGTTATAAGATTCCCACTTCAAGATTATCCACCATCTTGGCAATAAGCACTTTAATGTTGATGCATTAAGCAAAAATCAAATGTTTGTTTCAGATGAAAATGAGGATTTTCATGTTGAAATACTTAATCAAGTGGTGTTTGTCTCAAAGAATGCCACAAAGGATGGGATTCAATTTATGACTAACAATTTTGAGTTTCATGAGATGCCAAATTTGTTTACCTTATCAAAGGTGACAAATGACATATTATTGGAAATAACAAAAGAAAAGGATTTAGTAATGAAAAGCCATGAATTGGCTCTTGGAGGATTCACTTTTGAATTGTTTCCCATTTGTGTAAAAAGAAAGATTATTACAATTGATTATGAACAAATGGTGATGGAGATGCAATAGACTATGGACAAGAAAAGAGGCACAAAATCAATAAGATTCAACATAGACTCTGACTAGGAAGGGACTCATAATTGTTTAGACATATGGATGGATGTCAATTAAATGAAATTATTAACTAGAAGAGATATCAATACATAAGTCTTTGATGTTGCAAAAAAGGACAAGGCAAAATGCATAATTATGAATTATAATTGGCACAATGATGTGCATATGTTCCAAGATTTGGTGGTTCCTAGACCTGAAAAAAAGGATGAGATTGTGAATTTGATTCATGAAGAATTTAAACACTTTAGTGAGTAGAGGAATCTAGTCGAAATTTTTTTAAAAATACTTATGGCATGACATAATTAAATCAATCATGAGACTTATCAAAAAATGCAAGCAGTGTGAAATGGTTAAAAAGTCTAGAAATACGCAATTAGGATTGAAGAAATGAAAAATATTCCAGTATGTGATCTATTTACCGAGTGGCTCTAAACACAACTAATCCATTACTGAAAATAGAATTTGGCAATAAGTATGTATTAGTGGCCATTGACCACTATTATAAGTGGTGTGAAACTAAACATGTGCAAGAACACACTATTGGAACTGCTATGAGAGTTTTTGAAAAAGAAATAATTTGTAGATTTGGGATTCCCAAATATGTTTTTATTGATAATGGGGGAGAGTGGATGGCTGAATTTGATACAATGTGCAATGTTTTTGGGATCAACCATCAATTCACCACTCCACAATGGTTTTGTTGCAATGGTATGGTAGAAAGGATGATAAAAACCTTAAAGCATGGACTAATTGTCATCTCTACAAAAAACATATAGAATTGGGATTTCCAAATCCCAAGGATTTTATTTGGATATCATTGTGGCATTCAAGCAAGTACCAAATATTCTCCTTACATGATTTTGATAAAAAAGCTTTGAAACTAACCATAGACAATCGACTAAACAATTTGACACATATGGTGGATGACGAAATGGCTTTTATAGATATGGCATTACAAATGGTATCTAGGATGGAGTTGGTGGCTTAATTTCATGAATATTTGTTGGGAAATGTTGATTAGCCACAAAAGAAGCATAGAGAGACATATGTAGCCAAAAAAGGGTCGAATTATGTTTCAATCTTTCGGAGATGGAAAAATGTTAGGAAAAATGAAAAAACCAAATAAAAACAAATCCCTTTTAGCAAGTTGGAAGGGACCTTACATGTTCGTTGGTTACAAAGACAAGAAAGGAGGTTAAGAATAGGACGAGGGTGCAAGAATTTGTATTCTTAAGGACAAAGATGACTAGACTTGGTAAGGACCAAGACGGGATTTGCAGATTTATCATACACCTTGAGGTGTTAATCTATGCATACATAGATTTTCTATGTTGGGAATGGCCACATACGTGACCTAAAAGGAGCCTTAAAGTAAAAAGGTTGCGAAAGTACTACCCTAAAATGGCAATTGATGGAAAATAGTGACTATCATGAACATGCTAACCATATGGTGCTCAAAATAGTTTATTGTTTGTTTTTGTGTTTTATGTTTGCAATTTGTGCATTCATGGAAGAGGGAAAATGAAGGCGTTATGTTTCTCTTGTTTTAGAATATGAGCTCACAAGCTTATTTTTCTTCGTTTTTGTTCTTCATGATGTCTCATGAGTTTATGGCTTTGATTGGTGCATTGGATTATGGGAGGATGAGGAACTTCAAATATTTGAAGGATGGTAGTTATGCAATGGCAAGGTCTTTTTGTTGGTTTTTGGAGAAGATAGAGAAAGAACTAAATATTCCAATGCCGGTTATATTTATGTAGGAAGATAGATTTGTTTTTGTTTAAAATGCATAAAAAGAATAATGTTTTTCATCCATGATTTTACTCTTCAATTTTCCATTGTGTTAGAGATGTAGAATTTGTGTTAGTTTGTTAGAAATTGGCTAGTGGTGAAAATGATTTAGAATAGAAGGGGTTTCATGAGCGATTATTAATGGCATTGTGTCAAAGTTAGGGTTTTAGTGTGGGAAGAAGCACTATTGTGTGATGAAGTCAATACCCAAGTTTCGGCATTATGAATTTGGGATTGGAATTCATTCTTACTTGAAATCTAAGTGTTGAAGTTTTATTTTTCAATCTTGTTGGATTTGGGCTAAATATCCATTATTGTCAAAGCTTATAAGATGCACATGGGTATGGGATGACCGATACCATTAAGATTATGTGGATGTTCAATGAGAAAGAATTTGGAATGTTTTAATTCACCCAAACTCTAGCATATATAATGTAGTTGTTAGGTTCTTATTTATTAAATATTTTTCTAGGATTCATGTTCATTTTCTTCTAGAATTATGCTTTGATAAAGGATAATTAGAAGGTTTTTGGAACCTCTTATTTTAAGCCATATGATGTCTAAGGATCCAAGTTTTTTTTTGAGTGGTTTTTGGCATTAAAAAATGAAAATTTAGTTAGTTTTTATTCATATGAATTAACCAAAGTGAAACAACATTCCACCACCATCCACTATATGCCCAATATGACTAATTTGTGGATGAATGTCAAATGAATTAATATTTGGTTTCACCCATCTTGTAAGAAGTGGGTTTTGTATAATGGTAGACTTTTTTTTAAATGAAGGATTACTAGGTAAGTATATGGTGTATACATAGGTAAGGTAATTTTTTTTTGCTACCTACCTACTAACAACAACTTGTAGGTTGTTAGTAGGTAGTAGAATTTAAAACAACTAAGGTAACCACCGTGGTTAGCTAGGGTTTAAAAACCCAACAGAAAACTGTTGTATGACCACTTATCATTCATCCTTCATGGTGCACTAATCAATTCTAATTCACTATGGCCCACATAAAGGGAGCCTAAGAGATTTGAGGTAAGGTGATTTAAACCTTCAACTGTTATGCAAGGGAAGGCATTGTTGTCAATGCCTTCCACCCTTTACTTTAGGTTTTATATTCACCATGCACTAAGCCGTTTCACTTAACGAAATGCCTACCCCACAAGGTTATCACATATTGTAATTGAAAGCATTTTCACTAGCACCATCAAGTTTCAATGAAAAGATAGATGATATATTGAATGGCAACTTAAGGTATGTTCACATTTAATGTTAAGGACTTTAATGTTAAGTTCCCTAACATCATTGACTTTAACATCAAGTGTGAATGCACCATTAATTGTGATTGTTGAAAACCTCTTCGCCAAAAAATAGGGTGAACATGGATTAAAATTTCATATGACATAAATATTAAATATGAGGTCTATCCTTCAAAAGCCTTTTGAAGTAGTCATTTTTTTAAGGTGGTGAGTTTTTGAAATTTTGTGAAAAATAATATGATAAAGGATTTTTTGTCAAAAATTCCTTGTTTGAAAAAAAAATTGTGAGACTATGTTTTTTAAAATTAAAGGATTAGCAAAATTCTTCACAATTGCTTATAATGTATGAAAGGGTATTTAAGGTTTTATACTTACATATGTTGAATATTGAAAAATATGGTTAAATGTATTTATGGATGAATGTCACATGAGTAACATCATAAATTTGGGGAAAATGCACACACACACACACTTTGTGT
>Ga0209208_10009870_pt1 | contig 12490 bp, 5 predicted proteins | sample S1TSphfallax_3_FD_187694 | JGI IMG/M metagenome (GOLD analysis project Ga0209208, IMG submission 187694) | Host-associated microbial communities from peat moss isolated from Minnesota, USA - S1T2_Fd - Sphagnum fallax MG (SPAdes) (version 2) | ecosystem: Host-associated > Plants > Peat moss >...
GACATTAGTAAAAAATGTGTGGGTAAAAATATAAGGTGCAATATATTGGTTGTTGGGTAAAAATTATAAGTTAGTTAGTTTTTAAAAAGGTACATTCTATTCAAATAATCAATTTAATTGTAAAATAGGGTATGCAATAATATGAAATAATCAATTATAATTAATATAGGGTGGCTTTAATATGTATATATTAGAAATAATAATAATAATAAGGTGATAAAAAATGGATTGGACAATTATCTAATACCCCCCTAAAAATGATTGTTTGATGCACATTATATATCCCAAACTTTACACTAAGTGTCCCCCTTCAGCCAAAGTGATATAATTTAACATATTTTAACTTAAATAACCAAGTTTACATGCTAAGTAGTCAAACATAGAATGATTTAGCCCAAGTAACTTAATTTAGTGAAGTCTTGCCTAAGTAATCTATTATTGCCAAATTTAGTTTAAGTTAACGTAAGTAACCTTGTTTAGTTTTGTTTAACTTACATGAACCAAATGTAACTTAATTAATTTTAGGTTATACTAGGTTATAGGTTTAAACTAGGGAGGCCTAGGTTAACCTACAATAGCCAAGGGAAGCCCATGCTAGATTGTTATGTAGCCTAAGTTAGATCACGTATGGGGAAAAAAAAATGGAAGGTGCACTTGCAAACTTGAAAAACTTGTCAATGTGCACTCGTAAACTTGCAAAAATAGAAAATTTGATAATTGCAAACTTGCAAAAATTGGCAACTTGGCAACTTGAAAAACTTGGCAATATGCACTTATAATTTTGGTAATGTGTGCAAGTGTGCACTTGTAAAGTTGGAGATTTGGCAATGTGCATGTGTAATCTTGCAAATGAACACCTATCAACTGTGAACTTGCATGGAATAACTTGTAGACTTGGCAATGTGCACCTATAATTTTGCAAATTTGACCTTGGCAATGTGTAAGTGTGAACTTGATAATTTGCACATGTGCATTTCACAACATGCACTTGTAAACATGAAATTTGACAATGTGACCTAAAGTAATTAGGTGGGTAGGTAGTTGCTAGGTTGGTAGGTAGGCAACCTAGATGGGGTTGTCACACGTGTAACTTAGGTAGTGGGTAGGTAGCCTTGTGCAATACATGCGTAAGGGACAAAAAATATTTTGTAAGAGTCTTTAAAGGTTGTAATACCCTTATGTGGGTTGTGAAATAGTTGTTGGATTCCTTGGGTCTCGCCACAATTATAAGGATGAATCATGGTTTAGGTGGTTTGGATATTGTGTTGTGGATTTGTGCCATGCCTTCAATTAAATGGACTTTACACAAAATGATGTGCTTTTCATTAGACCTTGTTTGTGGGTATTACATTGTGCAAAATCATTTTTCGCAACATAATATCCACACACATGTCATGAAATATGGTTTGGATTGTTGATTTCGATAACAACCTATACATCGTGGTCTTGGTAATGGGGGTATTGCACTTGGGGATGGAGTTTTCAGTTAAGCAATCTTCAACTAGATTGAGGTGCTTTCCATCAGACCTCTTCTATGGGTATTGCATTGAACAAAGCCCTTTGGTTAAACATGATACTTGCACAAACCACATATGTGAGCGGTGTGTTAGTCATAGATTTTTTTGAGAGATATTATATTGATGAAACAAAGAATAAAATAAAAAGAAAAAATATTTTTATCCATGGAAGTTCATGACACAACAAAAATAAACCAATTTGCACAATTCAATGCTTCATTGAATTAAATTGTTCATGAGGTGGAGAGATTTCATTTTATTTCATTCCACATATTTTGTAATTGTAACATTTCAGAGTTGCAACATTAGTTGTTGGTGATGTTGGTACCCTTTATAGTTCAAAGTAACTCAAAATGGCAAGAGGATTCCATTAATTTCTTCCTTGCATCAAATGATGAGTAATTGCTTCCATATATCCATTTGACATTACTCACTTTTGGGTCGACCTTGCAATGCGCACATCAAACTTCAAAATATATCAACCAGTTTTTTGGGCAGGTAGCTCAATTTATTGTTTTGGGTTTTGTTGCAATACCCATGTGGGGCACAAAGTGTGCATGCACAAGGATAAAGAAAAATAAAAGGAAAAAAAGAAGAAGAATCAAAAGAATAAAAAAAAAATTCTTCAAAAAAATGAAAAAGAACAAAATGGAAGAAGAAGAATAAACATAGTCTATAGAAAGATATTAAATGAGACAAAATTAAAAGAAGAGAGAAACAAGATTTTAAGGGAAAAAACTAAAACTAAAATTCTTTTTGGAAGAAAAATTTGAAGTTTTGATTAGAGAGGAAGATGATTTAGAAATTATTTTAACCAAAAAAAAATTTGGGAAAAATAAATTGATTTTTTTAAAAAAAAGACGGGAAAAAGAAGACAACTCAATATCATGCCAAAAAAATTGTACCAAACAATCCTAATAAACATAAAAAACATCACCCCATCTCTATCCATTGTTCAAGTACATATCCAATAAGAAAGAAAAATGCTTAATACAAATTGTTTTCATGTTTAGCTTGTAGCCAAATTTGACTAAATATTTGTATGGATCAATGCCACTTAAGCCCCTTCCAAAAAAATGCCCAAAAATTGGCACTATGCATCAATGTGTATATTTTTTCAATTTATGTTTCTTCTCCAAAGGCAAACTTTTTATTTACTTTACTTCTCCCATGCCAAAGCACATTTTAGCCAAATTCTATTTTTCTATTTGCAATTAATTAAATATTTTTTACTCTTGTTATCTCCTCCTCCCCGCACATCAATAACTATGACCATAATGTTAACTAAATTTCAACTTTGGATAGAATTTTTGAATTCCTTAATGGAATCCATGTGGAAAAATTAAGGAGCCAATTTAAAATGGAAGTTTGACATTGTCGACACAACATGCATTGGTATAATGACAATGTGCAAGTCACCTTTTTCAAAACCTTACTTGGATTTTGATTTTATGTTGAAAATTTTCACCCTTGCATACATGCCCTTTTGCAAAAGGTGATGATGCCATTCTATTTGAGATGATTTGACATTAAGAGTGATTGTGATGAAAGCCCTTGTGTCTAGCAAATTGCAAAGGAAATAATCATAACTTGGATCTTCCATGGTCTTATTTGTAGTATGATCAAACTGAAAGTAGCATGATGAATGCATTTTTTCCTCCTTTGTTTTAAAAGGTTTATTTCTTGCATTGAATAGCGAGGGGAGGAGGGGTGTTGAAGCTCTTAAAGAAAATCTCCTTTTTAAAAATAATTATTTCTTTTTGGTGAATAAAGGTTTGTTTGAAAGGATGGAATTTTTTTCCCCTATTCTTCAAAAATGATATTTATAAAAAAACATGCAATCATTAACAAGGTTTTAAATATCTTGAAATGGTTTACATATTTGGAAAGTATAGATTGATATTAGAAGATGAAAAAGGAAAAGGAAATCAAATCATAATTATTTCAAACCCATTTAAAAGTAAAAGCAATGCATAAATAGTTATTAGATACACCAATTTTTCAAAACAATTTTTTTGAAAACAAACCTCAAGTTTGTTATTAGGTATATAAATTCTTCTTAAAAATAATTTGAAATGAAAATAACCTATGAGTTTGTTATTAAATATATTAGAATTAAATTTGATCCCCCACCCTTAAAGACAACTAAACTTATGCCAAAAATGTTATTTCATGACTAGTCCTATATGACTACAAGTGGCATAAACAACTAAGAATGACATAAATAATGAGTTTGATTCGACTATAAATAACATAAGTGACTAATCTAATTGAAAATGATTCATCATAAAATGACATTTTTGGTGCAATTCCCTCTTCACCCCATTCCATAAAAACCCTTTAATATGGAAGAAAAACACACTCCTAAGCCACCACACCTAACTCAACCCAACCTAACCTTAGAAAGTGGTCTTAAAAAGGAAACCTTCACACCTCCCACCCTACCCAACTTTAGAAAGGAGAAAACTTATATCTAGACTTATAACATTTTCCATGAAGCCTATTTTTTAATTCTATGCCCCTTATACATGCTTTAAATGAATTCCCCCAATGCATCTATAAGACAAAGCCAAACAAAATGGGATGGTAGCAACCATAAAAGCCAACAACTAGATACGATAGTGCGCACTAAGAAGAGGTATAAAATCACACAAGGTCAAGGAGCTAAGTCACAACCCACCACATTTGTTTCACATTGTTGTATAAAATTTTACGTAACGTGCAAAAAAAAAAAAAGCTTTTTTTTTTTTTTTTTTTTTCTTCTTTGGGTTTGGCCTCTACACTTACACTTAACTTGTTTTACACAACCGAATGAAATTAGCCTCACACAAATTTACACAAGTATACATATGTAAATGAAAACGATACACTTACATTTACATATACATATATTTCAAATACAATTACATGTACCCGACTATTATATCAAAAACCACATATACCCACAACACTATTATTAATCATCTATTATACTTCCTACCTACCTAGAGAACTAGGGTAGTTAGCTAGCTCAATTTTGCCCTTTTTTTTTCCTAACTACTCCTAACAATGGACTATCCCCGCAATTTATGTACTAATCATGCTTCCTAGTTAGGAGATGTATTCCTTCAAAAGATAGGTTACCAAAGTGGAAGCTTGACATCAATTGCATTGGAGGGGAAGGGGGGGGGGAATGGATCATAGACAGCTGCTGGCTGCTTCACAAGAGGCTTCCAATGGATGGTGCAGTTATTAGTGGTTTCTTAGTGCACTCTGGTCATTGCTCATGCTATGTGCACACCATTATGACTTTGGGTGGAGATTTGCAGTTTCAATGCATTTCAAGTAATTGCTTCTTCTTCTTCTTCTTCTTCTTCTGTCACTACTGAAGCAGTTCAACAACCTTCCATCATGACCCATCATGTTTTAGTTGTCTTAGAGGAGATGCTTCAATCATGCTTCGGCTTTGCTTCTCTCACCAAAAGAAGTCAGTCAGTCAGTGAGTCAGTGAATCTGTCAGTTAGTCACATCTCTTCAAAAGGAAAAAACCCATGTTTCTCAAAACGTTTAGAACCTCATGATCATCAAATGTTTAGAACTTCATGATCATCAAATGCTTAGAACTTCATGATCATCAAATGTTTAGAACGTCATGATCATCAAATGTTTAGAACTTCATGATCATCAAGTGTTTAGAACCTCATGATCATCAAATGTTTAGAGCCTCATGATCATCAAATGCTTAGAACTTCATGATCATCAAATGTTTAGAACCTCATGATCATCATGCTTTTTTTGCATATGGAAATCGTTAATGAGGCCACTTAAAGCTCTCCTTTAGGTGAATTTTTTGTCATCTACTACTTAAAAAACAATTCCTTCTCCTTCTGGATCTTGAGTCCTGACATATGGGAGAACCTTTCCAGAGCAATTCTAGATTTGCTGAGGAACTAATTAGTTTGTCTCATCTGGTTTGACTTAGCTTCAAGGTTTAGAGTTCTTATACATATGAAACCGCATAAATATGAAAATGGGTCATGAAATTTGTCCTCACTTTGCTCTTCAAATGTTCAAATGTTCAAAACAATTCCTTGTTCTGGACAAAAGAATCAACATGTTACTCAAAGAAGAAGTGCACTGCACTGCATTTTGACATTTATTGCTCTATGATGAATGAAGAATTGTCATGGGCACTGGGCAAAATACCCAAGACACTTTACTTAGCCTAGTTTTCTTAGCACTTGAGAGGTGTAATTATGCAAATCCTGAGCAAGAAGAATGCTCAAGAATCCCCAAGAATCCCCAAGAATTTGAGAAAGTGGGGAATTCTTCTTCATCATGGGTATAATAGCCTAGGGTTAGCTTCCACATTGACAAAATGAATAATTAATTTTTTTTTCAAAAAAAATTAATTCTTTTTATAAAAAATTGGTAGATCTAATTAATTAATTAAATAATTGATTAATTTTTCATGATCCAATATGATATTTTTGTATAAGGAGTGAAATGATTCAGATTTTAGCCTGCAATTATTGTGATGGTTTTTCACACCTCAGATGCATATTTTCATGAAAATTAGTTTCACGATTTTAAGGATTATTTAATGATGAAACTGAGCCTAGGGTAAAGTAAGATAATAGCCTAACCGGTTAGGCTATATTTTGATTTCAAACATTTATTAATATAGTTAATCTTAAGAAATGATTAAATTGTACTTCTTTTTCTTTTTTTTTTCTTTTTTTTGCCTTGTTAAGAACACCTTAATAGTTTCTCAACAAGTTCTCAATATTTTGGAATTGAAGGTAGCATCCAGAATCAAAGGTTATCTATAAAAACCCTAAATAGAACATTATGTTTTTACCTTGAAATGGATGAAACCAAATGAACCCTAAACCCTATATATAAGATGTATTTGACCTTGAAATGGATGAAACCAAATAAACCGTAAACCCTATATACAACATATTTTCTTACCTTGATATGGATGAAACCAATTAAACCCTAAACCCTATATACAACATATTTTTTTGCCTTGAAATGGATGAAACCAAATAAACCCTAAACCCTGTATACAAAAAAAAAAAATTGCCTTGAAATGGATGAAACCAATTAAACCCTAAACCCTATATACAACATACAATTAACCTTGAAATGGATGAAACCAAATAGTTTACCTCATTCATGTGTCAATCTACTGCAGTAGGAAAACCCATCTTCTATTGTAGTGAAGCAAAACCTGGATGAATGGATGAAATGACCATGTGTATCTATCTCTCAGAAACAAATCATCATCAGCCTTTTTATGACTGGAGAAAATTTAGCCAAAAATCAAATGAAAAATGCTGAAATGCTAAAATGAAGTATATTTTTGACATTTTCAATCGGCAAAATTCAGATTTCTATACATGGTTCAAGTAGGTAGCCATAATATAAGAGGATATTTACAATTTTTTACTTTCATATCTTGCTTATAGCCAAATTGTGGCTTAATCTTTATATGGATGATCGCCACTTTGGGTAAATCACAAAATTAAATCCAATTAAATTCTAAGGCAAGATAGCACCTGGATGATGGATATGCACATGGTTGTTTGGGCTCCTTGTGAACACATTTTAGAGGAAATAAGGTTATATATATAGGTAGGAAAATAGGTGATTATTACGTTAAGTACTAAATAAAGGTTTATACCATTGTTGGATAGGAATATTTTTATATTTTTCAATATTTTTCTCATTAATTTGCATCTCATTTGTTTTCAATCAAATTTTAATCCAATTGTTAAATTGAACTTAGTTGAATTAGAATTTGATTTAATTGAATTTTAATATAACTGATTTGAAATTGAATGTATTTGAATTCAATTCAATTAAATCAAAATTCAATTCAAGTTGCAATGTAATGTTGTTCACTCTTCAATTTCATGTAGGAATGAACTAGTATCTCTCACTTCAAGAACACTCAAAAATGTTTTTATACTTTCGCAAGATATTTGTTTTTTTCTTGTTTTTTCAATGCTTTTAAACTTTGTGCAAATAAGGAGGATTTATTATATGTTAGACAATGCAACTTTTTGGCCAAATTCATTTATATTAAGGTTATGTCATCATGTTGTGTCATTGACATATGAACATGTGTTGTTTAATTAGGTTTTTTTTTATAAAATTTTGATTTTATTTAAAAGATTTTTAACAAAGCAATGTATATCAAGCAAAAAATGAGAATAAAAAAATGTCTAAACAAAGAGAAAAAAACCTAAACACTTAAAACTTACATGTTTGTCAAATAAACAAGATGGGGCAAAAATAAACCAATTTGAAGATGCAATAATACAAAAAATAAAAATGATCAAGTAATGGTTTAAAAAGTATATTTGTGAATAATATTATCTTTGAAATTCACATTTAACCTTTTGTTGTCTCATAAAAATGATCTTCAACAAAATTGAATAAAAATTTATGAATGTTTACAAGAAATGTTATTTAATCATTGTTATAAAATTGTGTACATAATATAAATATATATTAAAAATTAGCTATGTACATGTCTTGTGACAAAATCAATGGTTACAAAAAAGAAAATTATTCTTGAGATGAAAGATTTTCAAAATTCAATAATTAGTTGACAAAGATGTGTTGAAAATACCTTTGTATAGGAGATGTTAGTTGCCACATAAATACTAAGCCCAAAGGTATCAAAGATCTTCTATGCCTTTGTTCAATATAGGGTTTTCTACCAAGCTTTTGAATCTTATGACAATTGTGAAATCTTCATGAAATTTGATGCTTATTCTTTGCAATTCAAAGACCATGTTGGAAATTTTGAAAGATCTTGTGTTGATGAAGTTATTTACTAAAAGATGCTCTTACTTTCCTAAACTCAAGCTAGCACTTTGTTTATGCTTGAAGAGTAATCTTAAGTTCATTGCAAGAGGCCCCGTTATTCTTTAAGTGCGAAGAAGAAATCACTTTTTAACTTAGGGAGGCAAGTTATATAGTTAAGAGAGGTTTAGTCCTTGGCTTTGAGTGTTGATTCTAAGTTTGGAGGAGGATGTTATAAGGATAGCTGAAAACTGAGGATGAGATGAAAAAGTAAGGTCCAAAGTGGGGCTGAAATTGAGGCTCACTTTATGGACAATTTTATTATGCACAAACAAAGACTCTCATGTCACCAATGAACAAAATCCCTTGTCTTGAAGTGTTTTGATCTGGAGTTTTGTGTAATGAAGTCTGACAACAATGTTTTAAAAACTAAGTTCCTCCTAAGAATCTTATCCTAAGAATGGGATATTCATGATATTTTAGAAACAATTTCAAATAGATTTTGGGGCTTTTTCCATGGTACGAGTGTGGAAGCTACTTCACCCAAGGCAGATAAAAGATGACAAACTCCGAGACAAAATCCCCAGTGCTCAAATTTCAAGGATTCGAGAGTTTTTAAAGTTTAAAACCAGTGTTGGGTGGTCCTTTGATTTTGTTGGTTGTAACCTTGAGTTCCGGGTTCTTGAACAATTTCAAAATCAAAGCACCAACAATACCAAGTTTTATTTTAAAATAAAAATAAAAATAAAATCAGAATAAATAAAAAAATAACAGGTGAAACTGGGTCTTTAGAAAAGATTTTCAAAGAATGATTGATTGGGTTTCCTCAAAGAACTGGCCAAAAAAAAAAAAAAAAAAAACCCTAACCTTCAGTAAAGTCACCCTGTCTTCATCCTGTCTTTGGACCTCCTTTCACCCCCCAAAACTCCTTTTTCAGTCTCAAATCAGTTTGGTTTCCTCAAGTAGTAAGCAAATTTTTAAGCAAATTTTTATGAAATCACAGGATGAAATGTTGAAACTCCGCATTAATTTGATGCACAAGGTTCGAAAGTAATTATAGTTGTGCATATGAAAATATGTATGTGTGCTCTCAACTCAAGTGATCACAAAAATTGATGGTTTTCTGAGTTTGCACTCTAGTTGAAATGGTAATGTATTTTTGTTTTGCAGTGTTTTTTTGTTTAATCTCTCTCTCTCACCTCTTTTATGACCAAACTCTCAGGGTTCTAGTGCTGTGTTTTCCTTTACTCTACAGATACCTCTACTAAACATTAATCATCAACACAAGAGACCCTATTCCAGATTTTGTGATTTGCTTCTTGTGATTCTGATGTTGATCAATGATGGGTAGAGAGTTGAAATCCCATTCTTACTTGCTTTGTAGCTTAGCAACTATAGACCTGACTTTTGCACAATCACAGATGAGCTCTACAAGCAGCCCATGATGACCTATGACTCTTAACCTTTATGCTTACTCTACAGATACCTCTACTCAACATTAATCATCAACACAAGACCCTATTCCAGATTTTGTGATTTGCTTCTTGTGATTCTGATCTTGGTCAATGATGCGTAGAGAGTTGAAATCCCATTCTTACTTGCTTTGTAGCTTAGCAACTATAGACCTGACTTTTGCACAATCAAAAGATGAGCAAGAACAAGCAGCCCATGATGACCTTCGACTCTTAACCTTTATGGCAGCTTCAAACTTCAAACTAAAAAATTTCGCTTACTGCATTTAGAACTCTCATGTAGATGCATGCACGTTTATGAAACATGACGGCCATTTGTTGTATGCACACATAATACTTCAGATGTCACTCACACATTTGGTCAAGATTCATGCCCAAATTTTACAAAAATTCGTACAAATTTGCCACAATTGTCTACAACATGTTGTAAGGGTGCTTAAGATTTTTTTACTTTCATGTTTTTCTAACAGCCAAATTTGGCGAAATGTTCTTATGGGTGATTGCCAATTGACCAACATCACAAAAATTGAGGGGAAGGGTTTTCTAAAATTAGGGTTTATAAAACCTCTGAAAACCCTACAAGTGAAACTCTCACATTGGGTGAGAATTAAAAGCATGTTGCAGATGCTTGCGTGAGGTTGATCTGTGCAGCAGCAGCAGAGCATTAAATGGTGCTTACTGAACTCAATCATTTCTGGTGATGGTAGAGAACAACAAAATAGCTCTAGCTCTAGAGCTCTAAATCTTTTGGCCAGATTTGGACACAAAGGCTACTACTACTGCACACACACACACACACAAGTTTCAGCCCAACAAAACCCAAGTTCTGTTCACTTGCTTTTGCAACAAGAATTAGACAAGTGAGCTGAAAACCCTAAACCCTAAACCCTTGGAAGCTGAATCATCATCATCAACCATCATCACTTCTTCACCTCCAAACTCCACACCATAAATGTTTTTTGGGGGGTTCAATTTTTGTGATGAGTCAAAGGGAGTGATGGGGATCAACCACAAGAAGATTTAGCCAAATTTGGTTCTAAGAAAAAAATCATTAAAGTGAAAAGAAAGTAAACATCCTTTGTACATTTTTGGCTATCTACTTGAAAGCAAGTATAGAAATCTAGCTATTTTTCTTAGTTTTTTTAATAAAAAAATTGGCAATTGAAAATTCCATAAATTACTTCGTTTTTCAAATTTTAGTATTTTTTAGTTTCTCATTTTAACCAAAAAAATTGCGAGTGAGTTTTGGTGCAGTATTGGGTGGTTCTTAGAACGAGCAATAGATACCCGTTGATTATCAACCCAGGCATAATGCATCTTATTATCATGTTAATATTGGAATTCCTAGGAATAAGTATAATATGAAAATTTTGAAAAATTACAAATTAAATTTTCTATTGTGAAATGCGATAACATTTTAAATATGATGGAATACAATGTATAGATCCATTTTAAACAAATGACCATAAAAAATGTAAATCTAAAATAAACTTAAAAATCCAACCACATATTAAATGAATTACAAAACTCTAACCTCAAAAAAAAAAAAAACTTAACATGAAAATGTAACCCACATACACATGAACAAAGGTGAAAACTTGAAAGTGAAACTAACCTAGAAATATATATTTATAAACACACATGCACACAAACAACATCCAACCACAACCCACATACACAAAACCAAAAAAATAAGAAACCCCTTTAAACAAAGAATTATTTTTTGAATTGGTTCCTAGCTAGGTATGTTGAAAACTATGATTATATGTTTTAAAGAACCACCTTGATAAGCACGTGATATTATTTTTAATAACCACCCAAACATTGGTCCACTTCAATTTATAAAAAAGAAATTTATTTCATCAAAATTTCATTAAACATAAGTAATTTAGTACATCCAAAACCTCCTACCTTGCAAGACCACCTTCAATTTTACTTTTTTCTAGCTCAATTTTAGTTTCAATCAAGCTAGATGGGAACATACATCTACCCTAGTATCAAATTGGGCCAAGTTTTACTAAGAAATATCAACCATTCTAGATCCTTTGCTTATAATTTATGTCTTTTCAAATTGTTAAAAATACCAACAAAGGAAAAGTGATAATTTTTTTTCAATTTGTGAATCTACAATTCTCAAAATGTGTCAAGCAAGAAAATCACCAATGAGTAACATCAATTCATGTTTCCTCCACCATTATTAAAAAAAACTTGATTTCCTTGACATCCATTTGGTATTTCAAAAATGTCAACATCTTTTCATGGACATATTCCTCTGTATGTTCATCATTGCTTCTTATCATTTAAAAAAATATCAAGCCTCCAATCTTCATTAATCCTTGTTTCAACGACTAGATGCTACTTGTGACAGAGTGTGTAAGTGTTGATAACATTTCAAAAGCAAAAGTAATGAAAAAATTTTATCATGTTTTTCAATATATCAATCCTTTAAAAGCATGACCCGACTGATGAGGACACCAAGCATAAAATAATAGCTCTTGTATGAAGATTTAATATGTATGACAACATATTGTGGGCTTTACTTTTGTCATACAATTTAAAAAACAAAAGAGAGGAATCTAAAACCAAATAAATTTATTTCTTAACATAAATAGCCAAAGTTTTCAACTCAACATTATATCTTGCAAAATCAATTTTAGCCATATGATCAATATGTTCAAAAGGATTAAATTCACAGTGTATGTT
>Ga0209208_10009871_pt1 | contig 12489 bp, 13 predicted proteins | sample S1TSphfallax_3_FD_187694 | JGI IMG/M metagenome (GOLD analysis project Ga0209208, IMG submission 187694) | Host-associated microbial communities from peat moss isolated from Minnesota, USA - S1T2_Fd - Sphagnum fallax MG (SPAdes) (version 2) | ecosystem: Host-associated > Plants > Peat moss >...
CTCGTCGCGATCCGATCTCGCAGTCGGGAGTTATGAGCTCCCAAAGTCCCGGGACTCCACCCAGGACGATTTCGGGACAATTTCGGGACTCCATTTCGGGAGTCCCGGGAATTTGTGCCATTTGGATGTAGCCCCCACGGGGCGTCGCAGAGTATACTATAGGGAGTATGGTGGTGGCATACTCCCGAATCCGGGCCATGGTGTGTCTTGTGGTCCAAAGTGCCCGTGGCTTGTCCCAACACCCAAGGGTGTCTTGGAAATGTGAACTAACCACTTTGTGATTTGTTTTGGTGCAGATTCAAGCTTGATCAACCAATACCTCTTCCTAGTCTAATCCCTGGGCTCCCAACTCGACCCTCTACCCCTTTCTAGAGTTGGAAGCCGGGAGCGCCTTCCAAGTCCCAACTTTTCGCAACTACACTTTGGTGAACCCTCAAGTGGGTTCACCCCGGGACTTGGGTGTGCGTCACTCCGAATGTACCTTCTGAATAAGACCATGTCGTTCATGTGGTGGAGGAACCACTTTGTCGCTTTGTGGTAAGCATTAAACAAGGTGATTGTCCTTCCATGTGTAACGTTTGGATCGTTGTTGTATATAATCCCGATGCCTTGATGTAACTTGGGAAGGGTATTCCCCATGCTGAAAAAATCTCAGGGTGTCCAAGTCCTCCCATATATCCAAAATGGGATGCTCAACCAGGTTACATTGCAAATAGTGCAAGATAACTAGATGCATAAAATACATGTAATGTTGGAATTTGGTTGAAGTCTTGCATGGCTTCTGAGAAATCTTCAGAGGTAGTGAGGGGTCTTCGCGACATGGTATTTGCGTTTTGATGTGTAATATCATGTCGGTGAATAACCTTGAACTCATACTCCTGAAGTATAAGCGCCCAACGAATTAACTTACCAGTAAGCTTATCGTTGGTCATCAACCACTTGATAGGCTAGTGGTCCGTATACAAAGTGAAATTGGTGCCATAAAGATAGGGCCTAAAATGTATGACAGCCCATACAACAACAATACATTCCCCCTCGTATGAAGAATAGTTGTTTTCAGCCTTGTTGTTGCTTCGGGATGCATAGGCAATAACATATTCCTTGCCTTCCTCATCAAGTTGGTCAAGAATAGCACCAATACTAAGAGCACTCCAATTAGTGTGTAGAATGAAGACCTTGTTGAAATCAGGTCTCCTCATAATGGGGAACTCTGAAAGCTTTTCCTTGAGTGTGTTGAAAGCTTCCTGAGCCTCTTCACTCCACGTCCAAGCAACATCCTTCTTTAACAGTGCATAGAGAGGATGAACAATAGTACTGAAATCTTGGACATAAATTCTATAGTAATTACATAGTCCAATGAAGCTCCTCAAAGTGTGAACGTCAGTAGGATTGGGCATCTCCAAAATGGCTACTACTTTGGCCTAATGAGCCATAATACCATTTGGTAGAACTCTGTGTCCAAGGTAGACCACTGAGGTGACAACAAACTCACACTTCTTAGGATGAATCTTCATGTTGACTTCGTGGAGCTTCTTGAATAACTCCTTAAGATGAGCCAAGTGTTGCAGGAGTCCCTTACTATGCACTAAGACGTCATCTATGTAGCATTTCAGGAAATTTGCCCCTTCGAGAACCTGGTCCATGACTCGTTGAAAGAAGACAAGTGCATTCTTCAATCCAAAAGGCATCACAAGCCATTCCCATAACTTGTTACTTCCATGGAATGTTGTTTTCTTGCGATCCTTCGCAACGAGCACAATCTTGTTAAAACCTTGCCTCAGATCCACAATTGTGAAGATGTTTGAATCTCCAATGTTATCAAACAATTCTTCAAGGATGGGCATGGGGTACCTATCTTGAAGTGTAACTAGGTTCAAAGGCCTATAGTCCTTGCACATCCTTTTCTCAGTCCATAATCCAGCTGAATCTTTCTTTACTGGCATTATTGTAGCGACTACAAAATCAGAACTTAATGGCTGAATGAGATTGGCCTCATGGAGCTCTCTACATCTTTCATCTACCAATTCCCATTCATATTTGCTCAACCTATGCCTCCTTCAATAGACGGGTGTCTCATCTGTAAGGTCTATAGAGAACTGCATGGTCTTACACCTACCTAAGTCTTTCATTGAGAATGCAAACACATTTTCATACTTAATTAGCAAGTTTGTGACTTGGTCTTTCTCCTTCTTGGTGACCTGGTTCCCCATAACGAAGGGGTAGTTGGAAACACATGGAATGGAGTTGGAAAGTGTGTTTGAAGAACCTGGTGTATTGGGTTCCCCATTATCCAACTACATAAATTTGTAGAAGGTTGTAATTGTTTCTCCAAAAGTTGATGTACCTCCAGGTGTATTGGACATAACTTGAGTCAAATTACATGGTACCTCCTCCCCCCAAACACTGAGAGTGAAATGTAGAGTGTTGAAGATAGGCAAGTGTACTTAGTCGGGGTGCCATGTGGTTGCATCGCTAGAACTGCAAGTTGATTGAATCAGTGTTGGTGTTGTGTACATTTGAAACAGTACACAAGTTACCAACAACCATGTAAAGGAGTTCAAGTCCATGCCTCTCCCTAGTAGAGCATTACGCTCCAATCTAGTCACCTTAGTGTGACTAGTAGTGCCAGCTTGGAACCCCATAACCCTTTCTCTTTCTTTTGGGCTTGGTTCATCCCAAGTGGCTAAAGCATGACGATAGACTAGGCCTGGTCCATCTCCTTGAAAGGCATGTGCTCCTGGGAAGGAGACAAAGGTGGGCCAAGCACCTCTTGGTTTTCCTATTGTGTTCGTAGGAAACCAAGGAGGTTTTTCTTACCTTGTAACTGGTTGGCAAGAACTTTGATCATCCAATATGTGAAAAACCTATAAGTTAGGGTCTCTGATAGTGTATTTTAGAGCTAGTTATAGAACTGGGAGTGGTGCCAAGTTGGTCCACCAATTGTGAAACCGGTGCGCATAGGAACCGCATTGTGCCGCATCAAGTAGGAGTGGCTCTCCAAGGTAATGTTTGACCATTGTGTAGTGTTCCTGGACTTTTTCCCTTTGATCAAGCTAAAAAGGAGTGTTCTCAATTACATAACCAAGTGTAGGAGAAATGGATTGAGCCTAGGTGATCAATCGTATCATGTCTGTGAAAAGACCAGATCTTGTGTCACTCAAGCCTCCTCCAAATCTAGCTGCTGAAAATCCTTGACACTCCCAACTTGAAATGATGAGGTCGATAGGGCCAAGTAATTCCATATGCTTCTTCTGAATTAATTGTATGTCAAAGGGCAAAAATGTGAAACTAGCCTTCCATGCAGTGGTTGCAAATTGTTGTGGAAATCTTGTTGTGAACTCCCTCATTCTTGATGCCGCCACTTGCCTTGCAATAGGATCAATGTCTACATAGAAATACCTTCGAACCACCATCCCTAACTGTAGTAGGGCTTCGAGACCTGTACCAATACCACTAAAGAGCTCTAGTAATGTGATCCCTTCTTTAGGTGGTGTCTAGGTGATTGGTTGACAAAGTAATGGCTTAATGGGTTTGCCATGGCTCTCCATGCTTTCAAAACTAGACAAAGCTTTGACCAAGGGCTTATGGGCTACTTTGAACCTTTCTAAAACCTCTGGTCCATGTTGAATGTCAGTAGGAACCACCCTCAAGCTTTCAGTAGCTTGAACATAAGCTATCTCCTCCTCATCTCCCTCTATCCATTTGTGGCTAGCTTGTTGGATGTAGGAAATGGTGTGTGCTTCCTTGAGCATACAATGGTGAGCCATAGGACTATGGTTCCCATGAAAATCAAGGGGTATGTATCCCAGGTGGTGGCCATCGGTCTCCCAATCCACTCGGTAGTATGCATGTTCAAACCAGTTGTCAATTGTGAAACCTGGTGGAAACAGGCCTTCTTGCCCAATAAACACATCATAACTAGTGGCATTGGTGACTAAACATCTGACCTGTAAGTAAAGTTCCTAATCTGTACCTTCATTGAACTTAAGTGTAATCAAATCCGAACTTTCCCCAAGCACCTCTTCTACGCTCCCACTAGCGGTGCGAATCTGCCACATAGATTTCCGTAGATTGGAGTCAAGCATGCCCATCTTCTTGGCGAATTGAACTCCAAGAATCACTGGTTGGGCACCTGTGTCAAGAAGTACCACTTTGGGTGTATGTCCTCCCATTTGGATTGCTGGCCCAGTATTGTCGACAATGGCAACTCCGATGGCGATGGAAGTACTCACTAGGCACCACCTTTGGAAATGAATGAGAGACTTTGTGGAGAGAATGGCTATCCACAACACCTTTGCTGAGTAACAAATCTATAAGTGAGGTGTTCTGAACTCCCTTCTGATATGTGAATGTAGAATTAGAGGTAGGAAAGCCCACTAATTTAGCCATGCTAGAACTAGTGACCAGATTACGAATGTCATCTACAACATGTGAGCCAATCGCATGTCTCTCCAAGGTGTTGGATGGGACCTCTGTAGCATGTGGCTCAGGGATTGGTAGAGGACCTGATGTAGTGTTCAAGGTATCCTCTAAGAATGCAATTATGTCCATGGTGCTTAGCTTCAAACCTTGAAAACTAAACAATGGTATACTCATAAGCTTTTGCGCCATTGCATGCATTTGAAATTGGCATTCCATAAGCTTATTAGTGGAAAATTGTGTGTTTTCCTGATGTACATGTACTCCTGGGACACGAGAATTTGATGCCCTAACAGCTTGTGGTGTAGTAGTCTCCTCCCCCCCCCGCCAACAAGGTGCGTTCTTCTTCCATGTTGAGAGGATGAAAAGATTGTGGCATGACTCTCAAGCTTCTCTAGCCCTGGTAATAGGACTTGAACCAGATGCGAGTCCATCAGTTTGAATTACCTGCCTAGTGGCAGAAACTCTGGGTGCCACACTAGCTTCATGTGCCGCGACATAGGAAGGGCAAAAAGAAGTAGCAAATTTTAGTGTGAGACTAGAATTGTGTGGAGTGGAAAGAACATACTCCCCAACCATGGCATTGTGTGGAAGGCCATAGAACGACCTAGGAGGTCGTTTTCGTGATCCTGAACCTTGTACAGGTTGGGCATGACTAGTTGGTTGGGAGGACTTGCCTTTTAGATTAGCAAGTTGGGCCCTCAATGATTCGAGTTCATTTTGTAAAGTCTGAACTTGAATTGCATGGGCTTGAAGCACCTCCCTCTTATCAAACCTTAAACCCTAAACCCTAAACCTTAAACCCTTGGTGGGCAAAGCCTGAGTGGAAGGCTGAGGTGCCTTGGCTTTTGGTTGAAGGACAACGGAAGATGCTGGCAGATTTTGCCGTTGTAATCGGAGTTGCTTTCGCTTTGGGAACTTGGCAAAACAGACATATTCTTGATGTCCCTCTTTCCCACAATAATCACAAAAGAGATCCTCGGAAGGAATGTTGCACTCATTAGCTTTGTGGGTAGGATTGCCACAGTAGTTGCAAGAAGGTAGGATGGGTGTAACCGAGTGCATCGCTTTAATCCTTGAAGAAGAATGTGATGATTTAGTTGGCGGAGCTGGTGTAGGTTGAGGCCTTGAACGTGATGGAGGCCTCATAGTACTAGCCTCATAGTGTGCATGAGCCAGTTCTAGCTTTTTAGAAATGTTGTACACATCTAGCAAAGTGTACGAGTCTCCAAATTCTGCAAAGACCCGTTGCAAAACCTACGCATGTAGTGTTGGAGTACCTTCCAACGAACGAAAATACCAGTGGGCAACTTCTAGGTCTGTGATGCTCTGGGTATCCTCTTTGAGTTTGAGAAGCCTCCTATAGAGCATCTTGAAGGTTTCATCCTTCTATTGCGAGAAGGTGGCGAGTTATAGAATTTTTTCAGAACTTTTGACTGGAAATTCTAGCTCAAGAATTCAAAAGAATTCCCCCATTGGATCAACAAAAGCTGGCACATCAGTGGTGAAAGGAATGTTTGCAGTAACAGTAATGAGTTGTTGAGGAGAAAGGTTTATTGAGGTAGGTACCGGGTTTGGATTATTCGGCACAGTCTCGTGATGTGCAATTGCAGCTTGAGAGGCGGCGGTGATGGCTATGGCGTAAGCTAGATTGGAAGCTTGGGTGACACCCAAAATCCTTGCAGAATGTTGCTCGTAGACATCCAATGCCTCATAGTGCACATAACGAGCCAATTGTTTGAATGCAAACACTTCGGTGTAATTAGTGCCATACTTGAACTCCAATTTACAAACCGCAGTTGAGAAAGTTGCCTTGAACTCCCTCAAAGAAATTGTACCTAGCCTTCCGCTAAACTTCTCAATTTTCCCTAAGGAACTATTAACCTCTATGGTGTATATGGGTGTTGAAGTCACAACTTGCAACGAAGTATATGGTGATGGTGTGAACGTAGGTGCAGCAACACGCGTACCCCACTGATTAACCCCTCCAAATGGACTTTGATGTACTGTTGATGTAGTGTAACCTGAACCTGAATTCCTAGTAGGAGTAGTACTAGATGACGATGGTGCTGCGGATGCTTGATGGTACCGTCATGAAGATCGTGAACTCAAAGATATTGGTTCAAAGGGTTGTGTGTACTTCATAACTGATACCTTGGCTCTAGATGAGTAGTAGTACTTTCAACATCCGAGGACATGGTGTTGTCCCATGCCCCAAAATTTTCTGATAGTACGTAGGACTAACTACAAAATTCTAACACAATGTACAATTTGAAAAATACAGTGCGTTGTTATGAATGACGTAGGACGGCAGGATGGCAGGACGCAGGACCGCAGGGCGCAAGACGGCAGGGCTTGAATGAATCGTCCAATGAAAGTCAGACGAACATCGGACGAACCAAGGTCGCAACGATGGCAACGTTGTCACTTGCAATGCTACAACAATGATGGCATTGCAATTCGCAACGTTGCTATTGCTGCGGCTTTCCTGTTGCCACGGCGTTGCTACCACAACAATGGCGCTACAACGCTGCGGCATTGCTGCAGCAATGGTGTTGTTACTGCGTGGCGCTGTTGTAGTAATGGTGCTGTTGCTGCGCGGCGCTGTTATTGCGCGGTGCTACTGCAGCAATGGTGCTGTTGTTGCTGCACGGCATTGTTGCAACGATGGCGCTGTTGTTGCGCGACGCTGCTGTTGCTACACGGCTCTGCTGCTACTGCACGGCGCTGTTGCAACGATGGCATTATTGCTGCACGGCTCTGTTGCTGCTACACAGCTCTGTTGTTGTTGCGATGGCACTGTTGCTACGCGGCACTGCTGTAACGACGTCGTTGTTGCTACGCAGCACTGCTGCAACGACGTCGCTGTTGCTGCGTGGTGCTGTTGCAGCGATGGCATTGTTGCTGCGCAACACTGCTGCAACGATGGTGTTGTTGTAATGATGGCGCTATTGCTGCACGGCGCTGTGTCTGAAATTTTTTTTTTGTTTTTTTTCTATTCGACAACTTTAGGAGAGAAAATGAGAGCAAGAAAGAGAAAAAGGAGCGAGATTCGAAACCTGTTTCCCGACTCTATTGGTTAACATAACACCAACTCTTTCTTGTAATAATGCCAACTCCCTTCGACAGCACCAACACACACACCCTTTAGCAACAGTAGTAGCAACAGTAACAATAGTAGCAACAACAACAATAACTCAAGAACTTACAAGCAAAAGAAATCTGTGGCTTTCAACATGAAGCATAGAAAGTGGAGTTTTTCTATAATTGAATTGAATTGCAAAGAAGGAATGAACATGTATGTAGACAGTGGCCGTGTAATAACCATCGTGAGCATCTAAAAAATCCAAGTAGACTATGGAGGCAACTTTCATACAAGGAATTCTAAAAAAACTAAAGGAGAAGGGAAGGGCTTGGCCCTTTTATACAACCACCAAAAAGCTAAAACCCTAAACACCTAATAGCATACATTCATTTAAAAACGTACATTAACCCTACAACCGTACATTAACCCTAAAAGATATGACTGGCATGCCCGTAACCGGCCATCATGTATGAGGCCATGCATACGGGCATGACAAGATGAACTTACAACCACATCAAATTGCATAAACAAAATAAGAATGCAATTAGTGAATTTTGAAACCAAACTGGTGTATGGACAAACCACAAGCTAATTTTGAACTCACAAGATTCATTATAGCTTAAACTTCATAAGAAGCACCACCTCCCTCCTTACAATATATTTTACAACCAACCTTTTTTTCCTAACAATATTTTGTCAAAATGAAAAAATTGAAATAAATTGAATTTTTTTTGAGGTTTTCAATCACTAAAAGCATGAAGGTATAAAAAAATTGTCAAATTCATATATGTAACCAAATGTATAGAAGGATGAATAAAACTTTGTATTTTATTTTTAATTTATAATCATATTTGGTTAAATCTTCCAAAGGATGATTGCCACTTTAATAATAATAAAAACTTCATAATAAATAAATAAATTCAACTATGCACAACTTAAGCCGCATTGAGATGATTATCTTATGAACTTCACCATTTTGTGGTTCATAAATTCTCATTTTAGATTCAAATTGAAAGCTATCAAAATAAAATTTGTATCCTTTAAAAGAGTTTTCTAATGACATATCAAGCTTATCAATTGGAGTTAATTTCAGCCCTCAAAACATTAATTAAATATTTAAAAATCATTTTGGTAATTTGCCAACCCTTCAAATGGAACACATATGTGCTATAAAATAACAACACATTATGGTGGAGTACATAATCTTGTCGCAATTTGTTGGACAATCATGGGCCATGCAACAAAATATAAACGAATAATATGTGAAAAAGATTTCAAAAATATATATTACATGTGATATGATTACATTGTATGGATTTCATGAATAGATTTTGAGTTACCATAACATATTGGACTTTTGAAGTGCCAAAAACGTTACATCCTAATCCATATCATATGGTTATGAACTCATTATATTTACCAAAATGCTTAGTTGAGTGATTTTTTTCACATAAAAAGTAGTGTGATGCCATTGATACAAAGGAAAACGATTTTGAAAGATTTTGAAAACCATAAATTCATATATATAATGAAATATGGATTTTTTAATAAATTCTTTTATTCGTTTGAATTAACGATTCAACTTCTCATTTTTTTAAATGTAATTTTTTTATATAATTATCTATTATTAATAAAGTTTAATTTTTTTTTAAAAATCATTTAACCTTGCCATATGACTTGTGCAATATAATATATTCTACTACAATGTAAAATCTTTTATTTTAACACTAGTATGGGTACTCCACATATGTCAGAAAGTATTCCACCTTGGTGTGCTTTCACTCAACATTATTATCAAGCTTTGGGCCATTTGGATCCAATTGTATCTTTAAAATTATTCGCACCCCATCATGGGCCATCATGGGGTCCTTTTCCATAATTAATGACATAAAACTTTAAAGCATTATACAACCTCCTATCAAATACAAATATCAACTAACATAAATACCATGGGGCTCTATTTAAATTAAATTTTAAAAAATGTTTGTTTAACCGCATCTAGCATGTTGATTGGATCAAAAGCCACTATCCAACACATTTTGCTAATGTAGTAACAAGCAATGTTAAACAAATTAATTACCAATATGGGACTAATTAGCATTCAAAATGTAGAAATGGTATTTTATGAGCACTTGAAAATCTTCATCATTTGGGTTTGGATTTGAATTCCATTACCAAGTAATCTACACCAAAATTGTAATTTGATAATTATGATAATGCATACTTTGTACTTCATTATGAATTTCAAAGGTGTAGTTTTGAACAAAATCAATTACCAAACCAATTGTGTCAAAAGAAAAAGAATTCAAACATTCCTTAAATTGTTGGTATCAAGGAACATGAAGCAAATTGTAGTGTAATATGTAATTAGTGAATACTAAGTTATTAGATTTTAATTGGGGTTCTAGAAGGAAATTTTGGACATTTCTTTTCCCACCTTTTTAATTCTGGACATTGATCTTTGATGCAACATAAATATATATATATATTTTGCACCTTCTCGTTTATGTAATGGAACTTGGAGATGTTTGGTAAATAATTATGTTTCTAATATAGAAATACATGTAAAATTAAGGTTGTAATAATCAATATTTATAAAAACAATAACATGTTAATAATGAATATAAGTGTGTAATCAATATGCATGTAGATTTGCAATCTTGAAAAATCTTTATGATCTTGTTTAAAAAACCTAATCAAGAAGCAAGAATTTACTAACCATTTGACAACCATCCCTGGGGTTCAAATTTGGGAAATTCAGTTTGGATTTTTGTAGTTATGTCGTGTTTGTTTTTTGTAATGTGTTTTCAAATTGTTGTTGTTACATTCCAGTTTGGTTATTGGTTGTAAATGTTTAGTCCAAGGATAACATAAGGTGTGTTGTTGATTGAGATATGAAAATAAAAAAGTTAAATGTATCTAGGATTTGGATGTAAATAATAAATGTTGTAAAGATACAGGTTTGTGAACATTGAAATTGTCGCAACCCTAGCCTTGGGCTCCCGACCAAGGCAAGGATTTACAAAGTTGCGAACCAAGAAGGAAGCCAGGATTCACACAACATACTCCCGGGAATGTGAGAAGGTGTGAGGGAATGAACCCTCACACCCCGAGGGAGTTCCACTTTGGGGAGTTGGAGTCTCAGTGGACTCCCAAATTTTTAGAGGGCAATTGAAGGGGTCAAAACTCAATGGTTTGAGGAGTTTTTTATATCAATGGAAATCTCTTAGAACGTAGATATTTAAAATGGGCTCGCATCGCCCATTTGGACATTTGAAACACAAGTTATGGCCAAAAGAAGGGCCGGGAGTCAAATTGGCAGTTTGACTCCCGACCACTAAAAGTCAGGAATCGACCAGATTTCCATGAGTAAAGATGGCGTGCGACATACCGTTGAAAAGCTTTCAACGAGGGCTACAACTTTGCTTTAGACCTCATCTCAACCCAAGATCTCCACGCAAAGTTATGGCGCCCCAAAATCATAAGAGTCCCAACCTTAGCTATTTCGAGACTCCCACTTAGGAGTCTCGAGACAAAAAGTCATTTGGATGTGAGTCCCGTGAAGAGGTGCATAATATACTATAAGGGGGAAGGTGGTGGCTTCCTTCAAGTCCGGGCCGTGGTGAGTCTTGCCCGTGGTCTGACTTAGCACTAAAGGTGCTCCAACTATGCACTAACCACCTTGTGTTGGTTTTGTGCAAGTCCATGTGAGTGAGTGAAGCTTGTCAACTCTTCCTAGTCCCATCCTGAAACTCCAGCACGCCCTTCTACCCCTCCAAAATGCTGCGAGCTAGGGAGCGTGCCTCGACTCCTTGTTCTTCCGTTGTTTTCTGTTTGGGACTCACATTTGAATCCTTCAAGGAGTTGGGAGTGCGTCCTAGTGATGACATTCTTCATTTTGCACATTAAAATTCTTTAAAATTCTTCATTTAGCACCTTGTCAAAACATTCTTGACCCACGAATGTTTACCAAATTACACTGGTTGATCTATAAAATTCGTTAAAATTATTACTTCTTTGGGCTTCCATAACATTCTCACACCAAGAATGTCATAACTATGGAGTGCGTCAGAAACAAACATAGTAAAGAGGTTATAAGCACTCCTAGCAATGTTCATTGTGTAAATCATGTAATTCCAAAAAAAAAGGAGCAACATGCAAGGTACAAGATGTTTTTTGTAACAAGAAAGGAATATCAAGATGTGCAATCAATAGGTGTTTGGTTATTGCATCAACACCAACATGATCCTTCAAAATTTCAAACAATTAGGATGGTAGACACACGTTAAAGATGTGAACACATTTTAAGGGTTGTACTTCAATAATTTGAATTACCATTCAAAAAAAATACATAAATGGTTACAAATTCAATCAAACCAAACCCCATGTCAAACAAATATGGTACCTATTGGTTGGGAATCAATTATATGGAGGATACAAACGATAAACAACATGAATCCATAACTCTTGTTCACTTATTTACAACTTCAGACTATTTTTTAAAAACATTACTTATTCAATGGTATGTGGTTCAAGATGAAGAGAATATAAAAAGCTTGGATCTAAAGACACATGTCCTAAAGGCTCAAGTTTTTAATATATAAATTTATCCAACTACACAACTAATAATATATTGTTGACAACCATCGTTTTGTCAAATAGATTTAATTACTCAAAAGTAAATAATGTTATCAATGTTGCCCTTGTTATGTCACTTAATTCACGTGTGTTTTAACACCAACATACCCCTCAATTAGGTCAATGCAAGGTCAACCTAAAAGAAATTTAAGCTTAGTACAATAATATTTGTATCAAGGGTAAAATAATTACACCTACAAACTTCACATGTGGTGACTATGTAAATGTTACATCAAGAAAACCTTTTTCAATTTTTAAATAAAAAATAATCTTAGATGTCTGTCAAACTAAATAGATTGATCTCAACCATTGGAAAAATCATGAAAAATAATCTCAACCATCCAAAT
>Ga0209208_10009872_pt1 | contig 12488 bp, 11 predicted proteins | sample S1TSphfallax_3_FD_187694 | JGI IMG/M metagenome (GOLD analysis project Ga0209208, IMG submission 187694) | Host-associated microbial communities from peat moss isolated from Minnesota, USA - S1T2_Fd - Sphagnum fallax MG (SPAdes) (version 2) | ecosystem: Host-associated > Plants > Peat moss >...
GACCACTGGAAGCTGGAGCGCTTTGATCCCAGCTGGAATGAGGGTGGAATGCTCGAAGAAAGCTCCTTCTCAACTTTGTTCCCACAGTACAGAGGTTCTCTCTCTCTCTCTCTCTCTCTCTCTCTCGTGTTCGGGGGTGCCGTGTGGTGGAAATTGGCAGAATAGGGAGCTCTATGCCCTCTGGATCGTGCCTCTTTTCCTCAAGAATTGCAATGCATTGGCCCTTGTTCTCACTACGACTTCGAGTGTCCGTTGCCTTGTCTTAATCGGAACTTAGAACGCCAACCATAGCCAGAAAACCAGTGAAAGAAATATTATATCTCTCCCCAGATTCTAAAATCGATATTGCTGGATATGTATTCTTCAGTAGGTGCAATGTGAGCTTTGAATGAGTTTTGGTTCTGTGCTAGGGGATTGAAGCAAGAATTTTTTTATGAAATCATTTGCGACAAAGCAGAGATCGTTATTAGTATTCCAATGTGGGTATTTCAATTGTATGTACTCTTTGTGATCATCAGAATGACGTCAAGTAAGCATTTGCTGACTTGACATACCAAAGCAGGAATTCTATGTAACTCCTACATCAAATTGATGTTCTCTGTTCTAGTATAGTTACTTTGATTACCCTATTTCTTCAATGAAATGCATGTTGACCACTGGAACTTTGATTCACATCTTTTAATTCCAGTTTTTTGCAAAGGAAAATGTAACCCCTTATCTTTAGCTGTGTATAAGATTTTGTGCAGAAAATGTATTCTTTGAGCAGCTACTGCTGTTATGCAAAGCATCACCAGCATGTTTGTTAAGGAAGCTTCACCTTCACCACAATACTCCCCATATAACCCTTGATCTACATGAGGTGGAATTTGGTCAATTTTTGTTCAATTTAGGGCAGTGGATTCACAGGATTGTTAAATGGCTCATGGGCTTGCAGAAAAGTATTTGCGAGAGACATGGCCTGTTGTTACACGGGCCTTGAAAGAGCATGGGATTTCCTGTGAGCTGAACCTAGTAAGTTCTGTTCTTTCTCTTTCCTTCAATGACAGGATGTCTGTGGGGCTTCATGTATTCCATATGCAGAATAGTCGAAGATTTCAAGCACATTGTGCACACTCTATCATAGTGAGGATGGACTCAGTGGGTTTACACTATCACTGGTGGTGGACGGACAGGTGGAGGGTTCAATGACAGTGGCCACAACACGGAAGACCAGGGACCCTTTTATTATCATTAAAGCCCGTGACCTCATGAAGCTGCTTTCAAGGAGCGTTCCTGCTCCTCAGGTATGTCATGTGACACTGGACACTGATAACAGGTGTATTGTTTCAAGGTTGAGTCTTGAGCATACTCCCTACACTTTTTATGCATTCTTCCATATATTTCTTATAATTTCTTCCATATATCTCTTAGGATTTAGTATAGTCAAAATTCAGTATATTGTACAGGGACAAGTTAAAATGAAATAAATCTTATCTTCACAAGCCTGTTGCAGCTTGAATGAAGATACTATTAACTTTTTTGTTAGCTGTTTCTGTCTCTTGAATTCTAGTCAATATCATGATTGATTCTTTCTTTTGCGTCCAGAAATGTCACTGAAACTAGAGACTCAGATTCTGTATAATGGTTTGCCCAACTCTCAGGTGGATCATTGTATACTTATTTGCACTCACCATCCAGAGGTGATGAACTCAGTGGGTAGTCATGGTAGCTTGTCACTGCCATTAATGATGGAGGTGATGGTCTGACTGACACTTTGTGAGCAACTCTCACAAGGTTATGACTGCACTCATTGTCATATATCATTCAATGTGTTCTTGTGGGCAATTCTCTTCAAATTCATAGAACTGAATATTCAGTAGCTAATTTCTTTCTTTCTGTGCTGTGGAAACTTCTGCAGGCTTTAAAAATTCTGGAGGATGACATGCAATGTGACATAATCAAGATTGGCAACATTATACGTAACAAGGTTGGTTGATCTGGCACACTTCAGGTTGTGATTCATATAACTAGTCTAGCCAGCTTCAGAATCATGTCTTTAGTTTTGTGTAGTAGTCTCCAACACAGCTTGAATGAGGATATAGCCTTTTTTACTTGCTATGTCTCTTGAGTGCTAGCCAACATCATGACTGAGTATTAAATGTGACAGAAACTCAGGAAGCAGATGTTTGTATAATGGTTTGCTGAAAACTTTGGGTGGATACTTGTATACTTATCTATATCCACTGTTGAGAGGTGATGAAGTTAGTGGAAAGTTGTGGCATCCCATTGGTGCTATTCACGATGGAGGTCTGACACTTTAGGAGTGATTCTCATGAAGTTATGACTGTACTCATCATTTTTTACTTTAAAGCTGTTATTGTAGAGTTTTCTCTACAATCTCATATTTATATGATCTCCAATACCCGTATCTCTGTGGTGAAGTTTGTACATTGACATCCTTAATTGATGGTGGCTGTTGGATTAAACTGCAGGAGCGCTTTGTTAAACGTCGACAGCGCCTTCTAGGTCCAAATGGTGCCACATTGAAGGTGCATTCTCTCTTCTCCTGTTCATGTTGACCTTGTGAACCAATCGCTGGTCGGCAACCAAACCTACCCAGGCCTCATATTTTTGTGGGATGGATTCATTTTCTTATGACACTCCTTGTTGCTACTTTGAACTTTTCAAGATATATTTCTTGAGGATTTGTGTCTTACAAGGTTCTGGTGTTCATAAGTAGTTGTGATTTGAAGTGTGCTATGTTTCGTGGTAGTCTGGAATCCTCCCTTTACTGCTCTTTGAACTTGATTATTTTTCCTGTTTCTCTTGATTTTGGGAATCCTACTAAGTGAGAATGTTTTTGTGGAAAGTATGCAGGCAATTGAGCTCTTGACAGGGTGTTACATGCTTGTCCAGGTGTGCATTGGTTGAACTTGGTTTTGAAAGTCAACAGATGAACAGAATTCGATCTTTACCTTTTTTTTGGTGTGAGCTGTTCTGGCACCTTCTCATTACTAATTACTAAGTTTCCTTTTGGGAATGTAGGGGAACACTGTGTCTGCAATGGGGCCTTGGAAGGGTTTGAAGGCGATTCGACGAATTGTAGAGGACTGTATTAAGAATGTGCATCCCATTTACCACATCAAGGTGTTTAAAACCCACATTTTGGCATTGTGATGGGGTTTGAGTCTGTTTATCTGTTGGGATGATTTTCTTAGAAGTTTCAAGTAGGTCTCATTTGCTAGTTATATGGGCATGTCATAACCATTGGCTTTTTCTTCCAAGGACTTCAGTGTCAAGGGATCCAGAGCATGTTCTGTTCCACACTACTGTTTGTGTTTGTGCAAGAGATTTGGCAGCTTTACTTCACCAATTTCATGACTTTGTCTTTCCTATGAGTTTGTTTCCAGGCATTAATGATAAAGCGAGAGCTTGCAAAAGATCCAGAGCTGAAAGAGCAAAATTGGGACAGATTTTTACCAAAATTCAAGAAGTAAGCATTCAGTTGTTTTGCTTGATACAGATCCATATGACCAGTGCTCTCTCATGAAGACTACAATCTGAAGTGAAAAAGGACATCTTGAATTTGTATAATCTTTCAGGGGTTCTTTCAGTTAGGACCACATGTTGCTACTGTTGTACTGCTACAAACAGATTGCAACAGGAATCTTGTTGAATTAAACGTTTTTTTGGTTGCCAGAAAATCTTGTACAGATCCTGTGAGAAGAACCATTTAGTGCTAGATCATGGGTGCACCAAAATGATGACCTGGCTTCCATGTTGGAAGTTTGCTTTGATGTGAATGATACAGTGTGATATCCATGGCTCATGATATTGGTTGCATTTTTCACTCATTTCAGGAGGAATGTGAAGCAAAGGAAGAGCAATGTGAAGGAGAAGAAGACATATACTCCCTTTCCACCGCCTCAGCAACCCAGCAAGGTTTGCAAAACCCTCTCCTGTCACATCTTAGCGTTTTTCATTGACTGGGCTGCATCATAACATTCTGCAGCAGTTTCTTGGCAACATTACCAGCATCAAGGTGCACAAACAATTTATGCAAAATCTGCTCTCAAAGTTTTTTCTGTTGCACACTATCCTATCTTGGAGCCAACCATCCCATTGTTTGTATTCTTTATGCTAGATTGACTTGCAACTGGAAAGTGGAGAGTACTTTTTGAGTGCTGAACTTAAGGCAGCAAAAAAATGGGAGGCCAAGAAGGAAAAGCAGGCTGAGAAGGCAGTTGAAAACAAGCGCAAACGAGAAGCTGCATTTGTGCCACCTGAGGTAGCACTTTTTCAATCCCTCTATGGGGGCAGTATGGACAGGCTCTTGGTGATCCATTGATCTTTTGAGTGGAAGCTTGAAAAAGTTGAGAATCACTGCAAAGTTAAGGAGTTGCTCCTAGGGCACAGCTCCTTGTTGTCATATCCTTGTTTTAGAAAGTCTGTAACTTTGTCTTTAGCTCCAAATTAATTCACAACCTCAATTATCACAATTGTTACAGGGAAATCTATGAAGGTCTGCAAAATTCAACATTTGTGCAAAGTTTCAGAGAACTGCGACTGATGTAGCTTAATCATTTGTTGTTGCAGGAACCTAGCAGAAGTACAGGTGTTACTATTATGGAGGGATCTAGGAATGCAGAGAAGGGCATTTCCAAGTCAGAGGTGGCTTCAATGACAGCTTCATTGAAGGTCACATTTTGTACTGGACATACAAACTTCAGAAATTTTTAAACTCTACAATGTAGATAGTTTTTTGTGGGAGGAAGTAGAAGTGTATGAGTACAGATGTGTGTATTAAGACTTAGAAGGTGTCAGCAGTTTGCAAAGGTTGATGCTCTGTCCAATACTGTGTCCAACTAAATTAGATTATTTGTCCCTGAATGGATTGTATGCTCATCAGTGGGATTTGCTAAATTTGCATGGTTTTGGTGAAGAAAAACTGCCACAAAAGTTTGCACAGCAATTGTAGAGGTCTAAGAAAAAAAAAATTCAGAAGAGAGGAATGTGAGAAGCCTTGGTAGCAACTTCACTTAAATTAGCATGAGTAATTGTTCACTGCTGAGTTTGTGGTGAAACTGCAGAAGAAGGTGAAAAACCTGGGAAACTCCCAGGAGGGGGAGCAACAAAAAGGGGTGGAAGCTTATTTGGCAGCTCCAGCCACCACCAAAGCTACTGAATCAGGAGATGTTTCCCGCAAGAAGCAGAAGACTTCAGGTGGTGGGTTGCAAGAGGGCAATGAGGAAAGGAAGAAAAAAGACAGGGCAACCACCTCAACCTCAGAAGGTGGGATGGGAGATAACATTGAGAAAAGGAAGAAAAAGGAGAAGGTGGCAGCCACAACATCAGAGGGCAGGATGGGTGATAGAACTGAGAACAATAAGAACAAAGACAAGGTGGGGACCATAGCATCAGAGGTTGGGGTGGAAGATAGGGGTGAGAAAAGGAAGAAAAAAAAAACTTTTGAGCCATGATGTCAGATCCTAGAGGTGGGGGAAATGGGAATAGAATCAGTGAGAAAACAAGCTGAGGATAGGAATTAGGATACAATAGTAATTATGGGTGTGGGAAATGGAATGTGCAAAGTATACACCTAAAGATGTGGATGTGGTGTTTTGGGGTTGCTGGACATACTAGGCAACATCCTTGTGTTTAATCTGTCTTCAGAGCCCACAAGTAGCCCAGATCTGGGCTATGGCCAAAATGTAATTCTCTGACCAGCTGCAAGAGTTGACTAGTTTTATATTATCTGCCATATTGTCTTTGGGCAGTATGGAAATAGTTTTGGTGCCAAGTATTTGCATGTGAGGCAGTAGCATGATCTTGTCTGGGCAGAAACAAAGTGGTGATGTTGAACAGTTTGGATCATCTTATTATGCCTAATTCTTGTCCAGTTTTCCTTTCTATGGTATACTACAGAAGTTCTTTATCCTCTAAAGTTCTTGCCCTCGAAGTTCTCACTTTTCACGGCTTTCTTCCTGTTTCGTGTTTTGTGTTTTTCCAGTTCTTTCCTTTTTCCTTTTTGATTTTTCTTTTCTCTTTGTGCTCCTCTATGTTGGGGTTTTTTGTCTGCTTCTCATTTGGTTCCTGTCAAGCTCGTGGACATCATGGCTAAGTTTTCCTACATGCCTGTCTTCTGACAGAAAGTGTCAGGTTAAAATTGACATTAACCTCCACCTATTGTGTCCACAGGGGTGTTATAGTTGGTGGCCATATGTATTGCTACCAGCCTTTTTTATACTACGCACTAAATATGGCGAGTTATACTTTTTTTTCCTTGAAATGTGATAACTTTGGGCCTTTTTCCAAAAAAATCGTTTGGACAGTTCACAGGAGCGGCCTCCCCTCCCCTCCCCTTTCTCCTTTGTCTTTTGCCAAATGGTGAAAATTTGCCAAAAAAGGAACCCTGCCACCAACACTATTCAAATTTTGTATACCACAAATGACAATGACATGACAGGGAATATCAGATTGCCTCTCAACTTCTTTTCAATTTTTGTATAAATGAAATGCAATGGAAACCAACATCCCTTTAACAATTTAACAATGCTTGACCCTGTTAAATTGAAACCAGGGTGGCCAGAGCGAACCAGCAGCCACCAATGCAGCAGTTGGCTGTTCTGTCCACTGGATGGGCTGCGTTTTTTCATTCGACGTTAGATGGGGTTCATTGCACTTCATTTCTTTTCGCTACTGACCACTGTACTTTCTTTTTTTAGTTTGTTCTTGATTGTTTTTTCGCTAGACCTGACCACACACATAGCTACCCTACTCACCTTCATACCTTCATAATATTGTACCAACCTTGATACTTTACTAATTACTGACATAACTACTTTAATAACTAGTTATTCTACTCACCTAACTACTATACTAACTACCTACCCTATTGACATAAATACTCAACAAACCTAGTCACCTTGATAAGGTAACTTTTTTCTTATGTACTAAATTGCCTATCTACCTAGTTACCTTGTTAACGTAACTTTCTTCCTACCTATTAACTTGCTTACCTACATGTCTACCTACTCTAGTAATCTATCTACCTTGCTCTTTGAACTTCATTTCTACTTACTAACTTGCTTACTAACTCAACTACCTACCTATATACCTACTTACCTACCTATGCACCCACCTTCCTACCTACCACTATGTTCACCTACCTACTTATGTTTTTTACATAATTAACTACCTAATTAATTACCTACTCACTTTTCTCACCCCCAACCCCCCAATCTTAGATATCAATTTATTAAGGTTCGCCCTAGTTCATGGATGATGAACATAGGTCCCCCATATGTAGGTATTTTAAACAATGTGTAGTGGAAATAATGTCATAGTTGTAGCCATTTTGATTTAGTTAATGCATATTTTATTAAATCTTGTTTACTTAATTTATTTATGGAATGGACATTACAATCCATCTTTCATGTAATTATTATAAATATGTATTATTGGATTGTGGTTTAAGTTTAAGGTTGGAACACATAAACTAGTTAGTAAGTTTTTCACAAATCTATAGTAATTAACCTAAACTAAGCTAAATTTGGGAGGGGGGAATTTTAGGGTTTAAACATATGTGAAGTAATACAATTTCATTTTATATCTATATCAAAGAGGGTGGAAAAAATTAGTTTGGAGAGATCACACAAAGGTAAAAGACATATTTTCTTTTGGTTTTTTACAAAATTTATTTGATTTTTTTTTAAGATTAAGGTTTTTTTTTCGGTCAATAAATCTTTGTAGTTTAAAAGTTAAAAAATTTTGTTAATTTTTTTTTCCTATGTTTTTTATTAAAAAAATGTTCTACATTATATAATTTGTATACTTTGTATATATTTTTAGCTTTAGGGCATATATGTGTAAAGACTTGGAGGAATGATGGATGACATATAAAACCAAAAGAAAACACTCAAAAGATGTCAAACAATTTTATGTGGAGATATATTCCAGCTACCAAGCTAAAGTAACAAATGCTCATAGAAAACCACAATAGTGATGGAATTCGAAGAAGCTATGTAGGTCTCAACCTAACCACTGGTTTCTGCAAATTACCAACAAAAATTAGTCAATATGCTGAAGTAACCATGAACCAAATAACATAAAACAATTGCCATGAATGATAATATCTTTAAAAAATGCCTCTAGAACACAAAGTCCATGTTCATTGCTTGTCATGCTACTATCATCACAAAACAATACCAAGATATCCTTTAACTAAATCAAATAATAAAATAACTACTATTATTTCTAATATGCCAACAACTTGAAATGCAATATGTCATCATTCTGAAGTTGGAGACAAGTATCACATATACCTTGGTAGCATTTCAGAAATTGGAAATCAGATGGGTTTCTTGTTTAATCATGCTTCAATTGAACCATGGGGCTCATCGGTTGGAATGAAAACATCATCTCCCAATTGAACAACGAAACATAGGAAAACACAAGTAAGCCTTTCAAGTTGACAACCATATTTCAAAACCTTACCTCCACATGAGAAAAATTGTAAATAAGAACTACTTTGACTTATGATGCAATACATTACATATAGAACCTCTGGTTGTCATTGGTAGATGTCAACTAATGCAAGACAGATCATTGTGGTAGAAGTTGAGCTTAACCTTGACCTCCACATTCGAAATATTTATAGGAAGGAAATCAATGTTTGGCATATTCAAATATATGGATTCAATTTCTAGGAATTTGCACATTGTGACAAAAAAAATTACACCATCCAAATACAATAGTCATGATTAAATTCTTCACCTCACACTATAAACACGAAATCAAATAACATGTACATTTGAAAACAACTTAACATTAAAAACAAAACTTTAGAAGGCCATATATATTCATTGCCTGGTTGATCTCTATCCAACCCACTCCTAACTTCACAAAATTGTATTATATTTTGAAGTTCAAACCATGTTGGATTGATATGAAATAAGGATGAAGCTAGCCACTTATACTCATTGATGCATCAAGAAAACACATCATCTCTTACAATGCTAGCACTTCGGTAAAAACACAGTAAAAGGAGCCATTAAGGGGTGTGGATAATGTTTAAAATTGTATTATTTAATTCTTGAAAAATCATAAGTGAAGCACAAAAATTTGGATTGTCAAATTTCCTTTTGGAATAGGTTCCATTAATTGCAAAGTTTCAATGATCAAAGATAGAAAAAAATTGATGATGTTTGAAAAGTCCTTTTACATATTTAAAGCATTCAAAACTTGCTTGTGGACAATCATTTTTTTTTTTCAAACGCCCCTGTTCCATATTAATTGTACAACATTTCTTTAAAAAAATTGAGAGGATCCTCATAATGATCATTGAAAGCACAACATAATTTGAAATTGGTGGAATTCATGTTTTTAACACATTTTGGTGCTTTTGGTTCAAAAATGTTTTTAGCCTTGAAAAATATGAATTTTGAGAATGTGTTTTGAACAAAAGTTATTCATTTTTAGGTGATAAAAACATGTATGCATAATATATATGATATAGTATCAAGATGTAGCCAAAAACTATTTTAATCTACCACATAGTTGTAAATTGGGTATGAAAAATGCAAATTTTAAAGTAATAGACCAACATAGGAATGCCATGTGTCCAATATTGTAGTCCTTTGAAAAGGACTACAAACTTGGTTCAATTGGCTCATTATACTATGTTTTCATCCATTTCCAGTTTTGAAATTTACTCCAATTGATTGAAATGAACATAGAACTGAACAACTATCATGAAATATGAGGCAACCAAAAGTGCATATCTTCACCATCCCTTCATTATCCATAGATTGCGCATAAACCATTCCAATATGTGAAGATGACATGGAATATGTGCAATTGTAGTGCTATGTGGCACACAATGGAGCATTGTGATGTTCTTGTGTGCAAATGGTGTCAAACCACATAACAGAAGGAACAATAAAAGGAAACATACATAAAGATAAACAAGGATAAGAAAACTAAGGTTCATTTGTTGTCGGTTCCAAGCTTCACAACTTGGGAACCAGATAAGTAAAAATCAACAAATAATAGTTTAGCTACCCATTTCATTTGAGTTTGAATCATCTTGCTTTACTATAAGAAGAATTATAACAAAGTTGAAAATTCCCAAGGAGTGGGAGTGGTTGCATCCTTTAACAACATGATAAAATGCCATATATAGCAACAAACAAGGTTTGATGTCAATCCCACTAATGATGGATTAATGGTTGGGAGATTAGAAATTGTTAAGATACAAAAAAATACTTGGATTGCATTGAGCTTTTTACATCATATCCTTTGAAGATCCACATTATCCCAAACAAACTCTCTGCACCTCTTTGGTGTTTTTTTAACTGTGCATCATCAAAAGAAAAGGCATTTTCCATTTGGCATTTTCCATTCATGTCCTAGATTCCACAAACAACAAGATCAACTTCAAGGATTAAAATTGCAAAAAGAATACAAACCCTTTTTAAAAATGTAACAATATCAATGGTCAATTTCAGTATTGTAAGCTTGCATGCACCTTTTATAAGAAATTGCTGAAACCGAACATCAGAGGTCAAGGTAGCTTATCCTTACCACACATGACATAAATAGACAATAACATGTATAAGCCATGCATTCCCAACTACCCATGAACTTGGAGGGAGAAAAAAAGTTAAAGCACAAATGTGTTGTGAACAGTCTAAAACATTTCCAGAAAAAAGGAAATTTGCTGGTATGTAAGAAATGATATGAACTCCAATGAGCCAAATCACAAAACATCAAAGGATCTTAATATGCTCTAGAACCTCCATGCATGATGAAATGATCGATGAGGGTGTTAGAGGAGTCCACAACAACATAACGTTTTACCAATTGTAAATGCCAAAGAAACTAGAAAGGTCAGTTAGTTTTGGAACATATGCAAATGTATTATTGAATATGCATTTTATGTAGGACAAGATCACATAGAGAGCAGAGAGGGGGGATGTGGGTCCTTTGGGGGGGGGGGTGTAAGAAATGGGATGGATGGATATTTACCTTGATCAGGTTTGGTGGCTTCAGCTAATTGCACATGTGAGATATATCGAACTTAATATTTGCATCAAGAAGAACTTGATCATCATCATCATGTTTATGCCACAAAATGTGTGAACTTTGATTTTAGGGCATGAAATCCTCGTACAAATCCATTGCTGCCACTATTGCATACATTTACTCCAAAAAAAATTGCAAACCAAACAAAACAACAAAGCCAAAGGAAAGAACATTCTAACCTTAAACCTTTGACCTCACAAAGAGAGCACTTAGACGTTTAGAGTTCATACCTTCAACTTCGTCAAACCTTTGACTTGACACAGTGACCTTAGACCTCAAATTTTCAAACTTCAACCTCACACCTCAACTTGAGACCTCCAACTTCATAAAAAGCAACAAAGGACAAGGCAAGTGAAGCAAAGGACACTATTGCTCAAAAGGTGTCTAAAACAATTCAAGCTACCAAAAAAAAAGTTGGTCAAATCAACGATCGTGCTACCTCAACCTTGGGAATATTAGATGAGAAGCCATACAAGGCTAATGAAGCTGGATCATTAAACCCTAAATGATATGAGCTCCATTTCGATCTAACATTAACCCTAATCCCTAACCAATCATATGCCAAAATGCACAAATTATGTATCAGATATGCATATGCATACTCATATTATGCATATCCGGGCATATTCATCCATGAATGCCTGGATGTGCATGCTGGTACGAGCAATTCTCACCCAGATATGGATGAGCACCAGTTATTGCATGATCATTTTATGCCGGATATGTATAAAGATGAATTTTTGAAAGAAACCAAATTCCAGATATGACTATATGCATATCCGAGTACTATCCGGGTTCATATCCAGAATTTTCGATATATCTGGGCAACACTGGTTGATACCAGTGTTGTGCGTGTAAGTGTCAATAGCCATATATATACGGCATGTAAATCATTTAAACTTACATGTCCAAATTTTTTACACTTACACGAGGCCAGTGTAAATATTTGTCACATACACTTACACAGCCCAGTGTAACTGTTTTGGGATGTGTAAATGTAAGTGTAACTACTAAAATTAATTGTAAAGTCACCCTATCTTTGGGCCTCCTTTCTTCACCCCAAACCCTTCTTGCAGGGTGAACCCCCTGTTTTTTTTTTTTTCAGGGTGCCAAACCCTTCTTGCAGGGGTATCCATAAAGTAATGAAATTTATTAGATCTGGGAATGAAATGCTGAAAATCACCATTTAATGCACAAGGTTCAAGACTTATAGTGGCTCTACAAGTAGTAACAGTAATGGAGGCGCTAAGAAAAAGGAGAGACAGGGTGAAACCCAGTTCACCACAAAAACTGAGGTCCCCCCACCCTTGAATGCTGATGTTTTTTTTTTTGAATCTTCTCAAGTAAAAATCATATTTTTAAAATCTTGTTATGTATTTACATTGTTTTATAGAGCCATGTAAAATCACATAAAAATATATATT
>Ga0209208_10009873_pt1 | contig 12488 bp, 9 predicted proteins | sample S1TSphfallax_3_FD_187694 | JGI IMG/M metagenome (GOLD analysis project Ga0209208, IMG submission 187694) | Host-associated microbial communities from peat moss isolated from Minnesota, USA - S1T2_Fd - Sphagnum fallax MG (SPAdes) (version 2) | ecosystem: Host-associated > Plants > Peat moss >...
TGTATTATGTATCATCCACTAATAGGTAGCCAGCCAGCCAGCCAGCCATCTGAGTTTACATGTGGGATCCACCATGGATGATAACTATCCGAGTTTAGATGTGGGATCCACCATGGATGATCCTTACATATTTATAACAATAACCCAATCCTTGATTTGATTCCTTGGACAAGCAGAGGGATTCTTTGTGAAGAAAAGAAGGGTCTATTGAAGGGTGTATTATCATTGAAAATTTCAACCTTCTTCCACCCTAAAAAACTAGCTTAGCTATCAATCTAAACATTGGTGGGCCATATTCACTTTTGGTAGGGGCCAATAAGTACACCTACTTTTTCCCATAATTAATAAAATTTTCTCGCAGGCTTTTGGAATGGCTTCTTTTTGGTTTTTTTTTTTTTTTTGTTGGGGCCATATGGGACACATGTCATCTTGCATTTCCGACACACGTTGGGCATATGAAATATTTCGATCTTGCCCAAACGAAAAAAGGGCAGAGCAAATAATTCTGATTGTCTATTGTCTATGTTGTAGGTCAAAGTGTTTTTTTTTTTCCCCCTATTGGGTCACGGGCCTTTTGATTGGCCCCACACCAAAAAAATACAGGAAATACTCCTCACTATGAACCCTCTAAGGTAGCCTTTCCTTTGGTCTAGTTGTGTAGTTTACAAGGGTATTTTTTTTGGCAAAATAGGATATTTGGCTAATCTATTGGCTAAGACTAACCTGGCATTGCCAGTCCCTTGGGAGTTCAAATCCCAACTGGATGCCCTTCTCGTTATAGCTCTGGTAGTTAGGGTTCTCAGGCTGTCGCCAGAGTTATTAATACCAAAAAGACTTTGGGCAAAGTTTTTGGTGCTATTGGGAACATCTGGGAAACACATGGGAACCTTGAGGAACAAACTGAAAAATGTCATAAGGAACCGTTTGGGAACATGTAGGGAACACCAAAATCCTTAAAAAGTCGCACCCTCTGCCCCCCAAAGAAAAATTCTGGTCCCTCTTTGAATGCATATCAAGCCTTCTCATTCAATGTTTTTCTTCAAAACATTTTTTTGCAAAAGGAGAGTGCAAAAGGTACAAATGGTTTTTTGTTTTTGGGAAAAAAGGAACCCAAGTAGCGACATTATGAGGAAAACGGATCTAAATCGCCATTTTTAGACAATAGGTTCCAACAAGCTGCCAAATTGTATGAGGTATCCAGTTTTATTTTATTTTCTTTTCTTTCCCCCTCTGACCTCTAGCCAAATTTGGCTAAATCCTCTTGTGCATGATTGCCAATCTACCTACTTCACAAATTTGAAAAAGAAAAAAAACACTGTTCTCTTTGGCTGCATGAAATTTTTATTCCTTTAAAGGTTTGTCACCATTTTCTGCCTGGGCAATTTTTGTTAATGTTTTTCAGCCCATTAAAGTGGGCAGAGTAAACTAAAAATTTCTACCCTACCCTGAAGATAGAGTTCATAGATGGCATTGAGTTTATTGGCCACAAATGTGCCAACAAACTCACTCTATTGAAAAAGCTCACTCAAGTGAAAAAGGACCAAAAAGTAGATCTTATAAAAACATTTAACGAAAAAGAAAAAGAAAACTGAAACTATGCACCTTGAGTGAAAACTGAAATAAATAGCCACTAACTTGGACTCCGTACAAAAAGGCAAAAGCCACAGAGCAAGTATAGTATTTTGCAAACTCTGGTTCGGGAATGATAAAAACGTTGTCAAAATTGTCGTTCCACACTTTCTCTTTTTTAACGGCCTGAGTGACCCCAGCACCCAGCAGTGCAACATCCAAAAAATCCCGTTCTGGGATTTCATGGATGGGATGAAACTGTCTCCTACTTGGTCAGCATCATTTTTTCTTCCCGGCCTTTTTTTTTTGCCCTTTTACATTTTTTTTCTTCTGGCGACAGTTTTTTTTGGCCCCACCCCCTGACCCCAATTTTTTTTGGGAAAATCTACCTCCCCCTCCAACCTACCTACCGCCCTTCCTCCTACCAACCCACCTACCTCCCTCATGCCACTGACCTCCTTCTCCACTCACCCCCCATCACTAGAGCTCCAAAACCAAGGAGAGCTCCAATAGCTCTAAGTTTCGATTAGGGTTTTAAGCACTTTCCATTCACCTCCATTGTTAAAGCTCAAGAACTAGGGAGAGCTTCAATAGCTCTAAGCTTGGATTAAGGTTCCAATGCTTTCCACTCACCTCCATTGTTAGAGTCAAGAACCAAGGAGGGCTTCAATAGCTTTAAACTTTGATTCAAATTCCAAGCCTTTCCACTCACTAGCTTAGGGAGTGTGGAGCAATGAGGAGCTTTAGGAGTGCAACAACAAGATAAACTTGAAGGTGTCATAAGTGGGAAGTTCAGGTATTAAAATTCCTTCTTTTTTTTCCATTAGTCTCTTGGTCTTTAATTACCTTGTTTTAGAATAACTGCCAAAAAACGACGATGAATAACTTTGTTGCTCATTGTTGTCATGTGGTTTTTGCAAGTGTGAAAGAGGACGATAAGCCAGCTCATCGTCCTCTTCATGTTCTAGAGCAAGCATTCAAAGATGACAATGATTAGCTACGATGTTTATCATTGTCTTCATGATCTAAAACAAGCACCAAAAGATGACAACAAATAGTGCAATTGCTTATCATCATTATGTTTTTTTTTACAAGTCTGAAAGAGGATGACGACCTTAGTTTTTTGTCCTCTTCATCTTTTGGAACATGCACCCAAAGACGATGATGAATAGTGCAGTTGCTTGTCATCGTCATGTTGTTTTTTGCAAGTGTGAAGGAGGGTGATGAGTTAAGTTTTTCGTCCTCTTCATGTTTTGGAACATGCACCCAACACACAATAACAAATAATGCAATTGCTTATCATTGTTGTGTTGTTTCATGTTCTGGAATAGGCGCTAAAAGATGATGACAAGCAATTGCATTGCTCGCCATCATCATGTTTTTTTTGTAGCTATGGAAAAGAATGACAAGCCAAGTTCATCGTCGTCTTCATGTTCTAAAGTAGGCGCCCAAAGATAACACAATTGTTTGTTGTCGTCTTGTTGGTTTTGTGGATGTGAAGGAGAAGGTGTCTTTTTCATGTTCTGGAAGAGGTGCTAGAAACAATGCATTACTTGTCGTCATTTTAATTATGGTGTTTTGGTCTTTTTTTTATTTCTACTACTAGTTTTCCTTGTTTTTTAATTTATGCTCTTCTTGTTTGTGGTAGATGGAAACCATGAAAAAAGGACTTTGGCCTTTAATCAACAAGCTTTAGGAGATGTGGAAACATGGATAATTAGACAACGAATGTAGGCTTTGAATGAGAATATGAAGGAACAAGGAGAAGCCCATGTTGATGTTTGCGCAACATTTTTGGCATATGTTGTTGTTACATATGGTAGTAGACTGGAGGTTGAGTTGCATAAAACAATTGACATGATAAAGGAGTAAAAAATTGTAGTTAGCATTGTAATGCTAGAACAAGAGAGTGTGAAACCTCATGTTAAAATCGATATAGGTGACATGTTGAATTTGTTATAAGTGATTGTCCCACTCATCCTTTCAAGTAGAGAAGATGGGTGGGGTTTTTTTTTTGTCAAATTTCTTGTTGTAATACCTTTATTAATTGTGGTTATCAAATAATTTCCTCACCTTCCTTCTCCATGTGAGAGGGTGGGTGGGGCTTTTTTTCGATTTAATTTTATAGGTAATACCTCAAGGCTTTGTAGGTGATTTTTTTTTTAAGGTTAGCTTTATTTTTTGAAAATTTGAATTTTGGTTTCTAATAATACACTTATTTTGTGTGTTTTTTTAAAAATCCATCTTTGTAGTACCTTTATCATGTGTTTTAATTTTTTTGACGCGCTCCCAACTCCTTGAAGGACTCAAAAGTGAGTCCAAGTACAAGACAACGGAAGGGGGAGGAGTCGGGGCACACTCCATAGCTCACAACACTTTGGGGGTAGAAGGGCATGTTAGAGCTCCGGGATGGGACTAAGAAGAGTTGACAAGCTTCAATCACTCACACGGGCCTACACACAACCCACATAAGGTGGTTAGTGCATAGTTGGAGCACCTTTGGTGCTAGGACGAACCACGGGCAACACGGACAGACAAGCCACCACCTTCCCCCTTATAGTATACTTTGCACCTCTCCACAGAGCCCACATCCAAATGGCTTTTCTCTCCCGGGACTCCCGAGTGGGAGTCCCGAAATCATGCCAGCCGAGACTCCTGCGACTTTGGAGCCCCATAACTTTGCGAACAAACCTTAGATCGAGGTGCAGTCAGAAGCAAAGTTATAGCTCTCGTCAAAAGATTTCCAAAGGATGTCGCACATTGTCTACAGCCAAGTAAATCAGGTCGATTCCTGACTTTTTATGGTCAAGAATCAAACTGGTAGTTTGACTAATTGGCAGTTTGACTCTCGACCCTTCATTTGGCCATAACTTGTGTTTCAAATATCCAAATGAGCAATGCAAGACCATTTTAGACATCTACGTTCCAAGAGCTTTCCAATGATATAAAAAACGTCACAAGCCATTGAGTTTTGACCCCTGAAATTGCTCTATGAAATTTTGGGAATCCACCGTGACTCCATCTCCCAAATTGAGAATTGCCTTAAGAGTGTGAGGGTTCATTCTTTCACACTTTCTTACACTCCCGGGAGTATGTGATGTGACTCCCGAGCTTCCTTTTGGCCCACAACCAGCTTACAACCTCTTTTGCTTTAGTCGCAAGCCCAAGGTTAGGGTTGCGACATTTTTGTTTACCGATGCAACACCCTTAATCTATAAGGGATAACCTTCATTTAGATTGTTAATTTTGACATTAAATTTTATGTTTTTGTTCTTTTTGGTTTCAAATGTGGTTGTCCCTCTTGTGGTTACCATAAAAGGTGTCATTGGGCAAAGGATGGGGCTAAATTTGCTTATAGTGTTGATGGGTGTAGTGCATCCTATATGACCAAATAAAATTTGGTGCAACAGTTCCAAGCACATCACAATGTTACCATTGAGTTGAATAAGCCCGAACGCCCATCTACTCAAAAGCAAGGCTCGAGGGTTCAAAATCACGCAACGATGAATGTGTAGGTCTTGAACAACCCTTTGGCCTAGTTTCATTGTAATGAACAAAAAACTATTGCTAGGGCTAAAAGTCACACACTCTTGGAGTGGGATAGGCTCCAAGTTGATTTGTTGACTAATGTTGTGGACGCCACATTGGCAAACTACGGGTATTCACACAACAACATGCCCATGATGCAAAAGTTGCATCAACATGGTATAAGAAAGCCCATGGTATCCCATCCCCCTCTAGTCAAACCAAAAATTAGAAATTCAAACCTAGAAGGAAAGTAATTCCCTTGTGAAGGTATTTTATAAACACCATGGATTGAATTATTTTGGTCCAAGTTGTTAGAAGGGTATTGCTTGTGTCCATAATTATTCAATGCACATGAAATACCCCTATTAGGGTATATTATATATCCTTTAGCTCCATAACGTAATCAAAAAATCATGGAAGGGTATTGCATATTCATACCAAAACCTAGAAAGTAAGCAATGCCATGTTTGGGGTAATTTGCAAACACCATGGGCTTAATTATTTTGGTTCAAATTATCAAAGGGGTATTGTTCATGCCCATAACTACTCAATTCACATGCACTACCCCTCTTAAGGTATCCCATAAAACTTTTGGGTTCCATAACATATCTTTTGGAATTTAGAAGGCGCATAGCCCTAACAAAACTTAGGAACAAACAATATTTGCATCATTTTGTGTTAATGTCATAAATCGTGAAACAAAACATTTAAAATACTTATTCCATGCTCATTATATGATGCTAGACATATTGATTCAAGTAAATGAGGGTATTGCATAGCGCTAGCAAAACCTAGAAGCAATACAATACCCGCACCATATTGTGACAATATCCTAAACCATGGTACAAGTTAATCACATTGATGGTAAAAGGCAATGAAATTGTCACTAAAATGAGAGTATAACAGTTACACATTAGACTTTTGTTGAAGTGACCTTATACCATCAATGTGGTCAATATTTGCAATACTTTCATGTACATATACCAATGATTTTGCATTGGTCCATTTATGAGTTTGAAAATGTCTTTCCACTAATGTTTATTTTAAAATTTTAATAGAATTTTTATTCAAATATTATATATTTAATAATGAATTTTAAAAAATAAATCCACACAATTTAATTAAATAAATGTTTTAAAAAATTTATTCTTATGTCTCATGGTCAATGGACTTATCAATAAAGTAATGAACATATTGAATTTACATTTCAACATTTCGCTCAATACCATCAATGTGACCAATTTTGTAATACACTTGTTTATTTGTTATAATATGAACATTGCATGATATATTGAACATGGATTAATTATGAAAGGAAAACTCAATATATTTCATGGTTAATGACATTATGAAAACACAATGAAAATATTACGGTTACACTTATAAACTTTATGATGTTAACCCTTATACCATCAATGTGGCTAGTTTTGCAATATTTTCACTTACCAATTTGCATTGGTCCATTAGTGAATTATTGTCATTTATGATGCTGAATTTTTTTTCAAACTATATTTAATTTCTAATTAAAAATTTACCAAGTTAAAAAAATTAGGTAAATAATATATCTCTTGAAATGAAAAAAAAATTAATTTCACATATTAATTAATTAATTATATCATGATTTCAACAAAAATATTTCTAAAACAAAAAAGATAAACTATGCATCATTTATATTTTTTGAATCATAATTAACCATTCATTTATTCAAATAAACTTCACATGTGTTTTAGGTTTAATAAAATATGAAATAAATAAATATTTTAATAAAAAATGGAATACAAATTGAAGTGTGACAAAATTAGTGATCATTAGTGGCATAATTTGATATGTTATTCCCTAAATTTCAGTTTACATAAAATAAATATTCAATTACATGCATTAATTAAATATACATCATTAATAAGTTATCTTTTGGATTTTTTTTAATATTAAAAAAATGTAAAACATCATAAACAAATTGCACTATACATAACATTGGGAAAACATTATATTAAATATATACTTAATTTAATTACTACATTTACATATAGTATATATATTTTTAATGAACTTTTATCATATTTTAGGTGTAAATATTGGTCTAAATGTTGGTCATAATTTATTTTAACTGAGAAATTATTCATTATATGTTAGAAAATAATAAAACAAATTCTCGGTCATACATAGGATTAATATATGGAAAAAATATCATTTATTATTATTATGTGAACAATTACAAAAATTAAAAGATCATATGCTTAAAATTTTTTTTTTTGAGAAAGATCATTCAAATCTTATTAAATAAGGATATTTTATTTATTCTTATTTTCCACAAAACTTGAATTTTGACATTCAACAATAAATCTTACTTTTAATTTCTTTAACTTTGTTCAAGTTTTTCCATAACCTTCTACCATCAATGTGTCCAACTTTGCTTTACCCTCATTTACTTGAATCAATATGTATGGTATTCTGGAATACTTCGAGTGGGGTATTGCAAAGTAATTGAAGCTTTTTGGAGATGAACAATACTTGTTTCATGAATTAGGCGAAAATGATTCAACCCATGTGGTTTTACTTGTAGGTTTTGGTAGGTTTATGCAATACCCCACATAATGTAGAAAGATATGTAATTGACCCAAAAACATTTATGGGATATTGAACAAGGGTATTGCAATTTAATTCCATCTTTTTGGCCATGAGTAATACCCCTCCAACAACTTAAGCAGAAAACAATTTAGCCCATGTTGTTTTACAAAATACCCCAATTAGGGTATTGATTTCCTTCTAAGTTTTTGGTAGGGTTATGCAATACCCCGCCAATTGTCAAAATATATGTGATTAACCCCAAACATTTTTGGGATACCTTGAGAGGGGTAATGCAGCTTCATTCCATCCTTTTAGCCATGAATGATAAAGGTATTATAATTTAAGTTTATCCTTTTGGCCATGAGCAATACCCCTCCAATAATTTAGGCAGAAAATGATCTAGCCCATGGTGTTTTACATAATACCCAAATTAGGGTATTTATTTCCCTTTAGGTTTTGGTAGGGTTATGTAATACCCCACTTAATGTAAAAAGATATATGATTGACCCCAAAGCATTTTTGGGATATCAGACAAGGGTATTGTAATTTAATTCCATCCTTCTGGCCATGACCAATACCCCTCGGATAACTTAAATGGAAGATGATTTAGCCCAGGGTGTTTTACATAATACCCAAATTAGGGTATTAATGTCCCTCTGGGTTTTGGTAGGGTTATGCAATGCCCCACTTAGTGTTTTACATGTGATTGACCCTAAATCATTTATGGGATATTAAACAAAAGGTACACTCTGTAGTGATTTCAGCCATTGTTTCATGCAAATGGGTTAAGGTTTGATCCATGGGTGTGGATGAACCTTTTAGCACATCGACATTGTCAAAACAACCATCCTCATCCATGGTCGTAAGCCCTTCAATGTCAACAATGTCGACAACCACATCAACTAAATTTCGGTTAGAATCCTCATTGTCTAACGTGCCATCATCCAATTATAAATATGTTAGATCAACAAACATGCATTTCAAATCACCGCAGTGAGTTCCATAATATAGGTTGTAATACTGAATGATATTTTCCATTGTAAGGTACAAGTCAATAAAATAATAATTTGATGATTATAGAAATTGTTTTGTAATGTCCATTTGCAAGTGCAACTTACATACTTGGTGAAAGGGGCATTGGTTTTGTAAGTAACACTATGATGGTGTTGGCTTTACACCAACCAAACATTGTCACCATCATCCCCCTCAAAGGTAGGTGAGATCATGTCAGTGTGTGGAAATTGACTAATTATATCAACACTTGCCACCACAAAGTTGTGCCATGACTTTATTTTTTATGAAGCCTTGCCTTTTCATCTTGGCTTGGTGCTTATAATGTCATGCCATTGTTGTGGTTAGCCTTCACACTAACCAATTGATGTAGTGCCCCCTCAAACCCTTGGTCTCAAAAGAGAACCAACATTTTAGATCCTTGTGATAAGACTTTATGCTAGCTTGTGTGTTTTAATTTGAATATGGCACCCAACGAAGCCCCACCATCCAAACTTTGCATGAACATGCACAACATATTTTCAGCCCATGATGTAATTCAAATATGTGTGAAAAATGAACATGTAACTTGTAATGCATCCATAGCAAAAAGGTTTTAAAACATGCCATACTTGGAAGGGGGACCCTTTACTTATTGAGTTCGTAATAATAAGCCCAAAAACGTTTTGTCCAAGCAACAACAAGTGGTAAGTTATCAAAAATCTCCACCACCATCTCCCTCTCATGTGCCTTGAAATCATCAATAGTTTCATTTGAGTTGATGGACATGAACATCACCATGTGGAGGTGATCAAGTATTGCACGCCTCACCTTTGAATGCTTGATTTTCTCCATGGAGCACAAGCACCATGCTTTCAACACATGCCATGTGCAAAGAAAAATTGGGACATGATTTCAACCCCACACAATCTTGCCACAATACACCCAACATCAATGTGCTTACCATGAACAATAAATATAGTATGGAATCCCCATGTTAACGCAATACCAAAACACAAGACAATGCAACAAAAAATAAAAAATCAATGTACAACCTACCGTAATGTTTAGAGTTCCTATGGGATATCATCCACAATGAAACACAATGGTTTCCAATGTGGCATATGCGAAAGAAATTTTGTCCGCATGGCATTCAACCACTCCACCAAGTTTTCACATATTTTTTGACTCACGATAACCCAAACAACTTGCACTTTTGTGTGATGAAAATCAAATGCCATCAATGCTAATAGGTGTTATTTCACATTTTTGGTGCCAAACGTGGGATCCATAAAAATAAGCCTTTGTGACCGAATTAGAGCATATCTTGAAGTTGCATAGGTGTCTAGATCCCTATGGTGAAAGGGACTTGAATCCCATTCATTTCACTTGCATCTTGGAAATAAAAAACATCATCAGGATGAACACAAACCCATGATTGAATGGAAAGCGCCAAGTTTTTATGCAAACACCAAATGTCCCTCTTGTGATTTCAATCCAAGTAGGTGATATGTTGGAGTCGTTGGAATTCATCTCAGGTCATTCGTTCACCTGCATTTGCCCATTCCCACCAAATTTATTTATGCTTGTCATAAATTTTCTTCACGGTGTACCCTAACCCAAATTGGGTCCATATAAACTCCTTAAACTTGTGGGACATGTGTGGAACATATGCCGACATCCATGATGTGGACCCTGGGTCACATGCACCATGAGTAGGATCTCCATTGGCATGAGTGTGAGTTTGATGGTAAAAAATGATTTCCACCACATTTTCTCATGTGTGAAACTTCTTGATGGAAAAATGGGGCAAACAACTGCGCTTGATTAACCTCATGTGGTTCGGGTCTTCGTGGTGGTTTTCTAGCCCATAACCACATTTATACCTACATAAACTAGTTCCCATTTAATCAAATCAAAAAACACAATAACAACTAACCTTAGAACTTGCAAAAATGACCAATGGAAAGGGTTTACAGGTTTTGAAACCATACCAAGTATGTCCAAGGTGATTTTTTATTGTTGGTTTTTTTACATCTTCTTAAAGGGACAAATTCTTGGAGATGTTCCACTCAACCATAATTTCCATATCCCCTTGTTCACCCTGCAAAAATTCATAAACACAAACATAGGCATGTATGTGGTTTCAATTGCCACCTTGTTTTGGCCTCCATGCCTAAACCCATCTTTCCACACCAAGTCCACATTCGAAAAATGTGACTTTGTCGAGTTTTGGATCTCAATGGATTGGGACAATGGAGTTTGCCTCATACTTTGAATTAACGAAGGAAAAACCATGTATTAGGAGTCCCCAACTTGTGAAAACCCATGGAATACTTTCATTAGTTTACAAATCATAATAATTTTAGTCAATTAAGCAATTAAATCCTAATAAAAAAACCCCCTAAACTTTACAAGTGAACTTTGCCACAACCCATAAACAAACAATACTTTCCAAATGGAAAAAAAATCACGGGACTATCTTATGGCTATCTACAAATGCTTATCATCTTGGAGATAATCAATTGAATATATGCAAGACTTTCAATCTAGATGTGCAATACCCACATGCAATTGATACTTCCATGACCATCCATATGCAAGGGGGACAAAATACCTTAAGTAAAAAAAAAAAGAAAAAAAAGAAAAAAAAAGGAGTTTATTAAAAGAAAATATTGTATTGTTAATGTTCAAGGGTGATGGCACTGATGTTCAATCATGTTTTGGCCTTATATGAAAACACATCCATGGATAGATCAACATGGATGTCATTAAAAAATTTAACACTAAACCTTAAAATAATTCCAATGGTGGATGCCATGACCTATGATAATTCTAAACAAACAACTACACATGACTCTAAAAAAATAAATACACATAATAATTATTGAAGCCAAATATTCAAACAAAAATTAAATGAAACCTCATTAAAATCACTAATTAAACTCTAATTTGAAAAAACTAAATGAAACAAACAAATGAATAAAAGCCACAATGTGTCTCTTACCTTTTATTTTAGTCTTTGCTTATGAGCCTTTTTCTTTTTTTGAAAAAGAAAAAGAAAAAGAAAATGTATTGTGGCATATATGTGCAAATGCCAAATCCCCTCCCAAAATCCCTATTAGGTCTAATTTCAATTAAGCTTAAAAGGTGCAAAAAGTTATAAATGTTTCTTGTTTCCATGACCCAAAATTCTAAAACCCTAGTGTTAAATAACATAAATAATTGCTAAATCTAATCCACATTGTTTAAGTACACCATTAAAATAAGCAAATCAAATTGTTTTTATCTAGGTCTTATTGTTTGATCTAGCCTCCCCATCGTGGAAAACACTCCCAAAACAAATCCTGCAATACCTTCATTGAAGGGTTTCACATATTCTAAAATTTCAAAAGATTCTACAATACCCTTAGAACACATAAAAAATCATGTTTACAACCAATGTCTATCTACAATTCCCTTACATACAGGGGTGACAATTATTTTAATCTTGCCCTTATTAATTTTGCTTCAATGAACAAGACCAAGTTCCATGCAATACTTCTATTTTATTATTTCCTTATTGTTTTCAATTGTTTGGGGGTCTATTGGAATAGCAACCAAGTAGGTAGGTGTAGCCTTGTAGGTGGGGTTTGGTAGGTACCTATCTAAAGTGTTGGTAGGTAGAAAAAAAGATGGGGGTTGGGTAGGTGGGTGGGGATGAGAGTAACACATTTTAAATTTATAGGTGAGTAGGTAGATGGGGAAGAGTCTACTTTTAATTTAAATATATAGGTGAGTAGGTCGGAGGGGGACAATGGGGGGTTAGTAGGTGGGTAGGTGGGAAAAGTTTC
>Ga0209208_10009874_pt1 | contig 12487 bp, 9 predicted proteins | sample S1TSphfallax_3_FD_187694 | JGI IMG/M metagenome (GOLD analysis project Ga0209208, IMG submission 187694) | Host-associated microbial communities from peat moss isolated from Minnesota, USA - S1T2_Fd - Sphagnum fallax MG (SPAdes) (version 2) | ecosystem: Host-associated > Plants > Peat moss >...
GAAACTTTCCATCCATCCGTCATGTCATCTATTCGTCTGTCCCTTCATCCATCCATTTGCATTAAATGGTGACTGTCCTAGGCGGATAGTAGAGTTTTTTCTGCAATCCTACCTAAATCTAGGCGAGCTACACGGACTCACTGTTTAAATCTAGCAAATTCTTCCTTTTTTTTCTTTTTTTTTTCTAAGAAATATGGCGAATGTTCTGGAAGTTCTTTTTTAACATTCCTTCCTACAGGTCCCATTGGGTTTTTTTTTGTCGCTAGTTGGCGAAATTTCGCCAAGAAAAAAATGTTGTTGTATTAAAGCTAGGGATCCTCACCATTGCATCTACCTAAGGAATTTGAAGAAAAAAAACCCTATTATACAAGGTTTGCTTTCTTTCAATTTTTGTGATTAGTTATCCCGTAAAGAGGATTTAGCCAAATTAGGCTATAGACCATATAAATGACAGTGAATAAAACACTTAAGAATATTTATGCTTTATATGTATTTGGTGAATTTAAATTATTTTTTCTAAATTTGGCGATTAGGGCCATTCCTTTTCACAAAAAATGTTAGAATGTATAGAAAAAATAAATTTCAGGTTGAAACAATGAAAATAAATTCCCCCAAAAAGAACCTAGCAATGTGATATATAGAGAGGTTTTGGAAATGTAGTTTGTAGTTGTAATTTTGTAATATGTACTGTCAAATACACACACACTTGTGCACTAGGCACGGGGTTCAAACTTTCTTTGTCTTCAACTTCCAGTAATTGGTATATGTTTGTGTCCGAGTTGCTTGCAAAGAATCCCTTTCTATTCTGATGTTTTTCAAATCCTTGTTGTGCTTCTCCATGTTGTTAATATTTTGTCTCGCTATTTATGGTGGCTATTTACGATTATGTCAATATCTCACTATTTTCATTTTTTTGATGTGGAACTTTGCTTTGAGCTTTCGTTCCTTCTCCAAAGCCCCTTGCAGATTCTAGACAGATCTGTCCTTCTCCTCTATGATCTGCTTATTTTTTATTTCCAAATCAGAAAGTCCAAGCATTATATTTTGCTGCCTGTTGAAACATACTAGCAGCTCTCCTATGTTCATCCAAGTCTACTTCTAGCCCTTACACATACCTTGGTGTATGAAACCTAGGAGTCTATCCCATGGAATTAGTACTTGAAGAACCTTGACTTCTATCTGCAGTCCAGATTTCTCCAAATACCACTGAGTTGACTTTTACCCCGGAATTGTGTGTTCTCAGATGATTTTGTTTTCCATTGATTTAGGATCTGTTGGCCATTAATGTTCCGCTGATGCTCGTGACCGTGGCTTACATATTTAGTTTCGCATGGATGTTTTCTTCTGTGTGACTTACAAGTGTATGTGAAGTATGCACGGAATCTATCACTAGAAGCTCTAGTTATGCTTTAGCATTGTGTGCACATTAGATTCCAGAGGATACATATATACAACTGCTGTTATAAGCATTTTCACTAATACACTGTTTTGCTAATCACCTTTGTTCAATTACTATTTTTCAGACTTGGTCATAATATAAAGTCATATCTTTGGTCTGTAGTTTTACTATGGCAGTAAAGCGTGATGACAGTTGAAGATTCACAAGGAGTGTGCAAATTCAGGGTTAGATAAATGAATTGGGATTAGATGTGTGAGTTTTTTTCCCTTCAATTTTATGATTTTAGTCTAATAGTGATCATTCATAAGACTATTTAGCCATATTTGGCTATAAACACAATATGAAACTGAAAAAAATTGATCATCTTTTTATATTGTTGATTACTTTTGATATTAGCCTTAGTGGTGATTATCCGTTTCAGAAGATCTAGCCAAATTTGGCTATCAATACAATATGAAACTTAGAAAATCTATTGTTGTAATGAAATCTTATATACAATCATAATCTCTTAAAGTTGTTTTTGAAGATGATTGGGAACCCTAAAACACTCAATTTTCTATGTTTAAAAAAAAGATTTGATATAGAAACTGGAGAGTGCCATACAGGGTTGGGCTTTTTATTAATTTTGTGATGTTGCCACATTGTTTATCATCCACAAGAGGAAGTACCAAATTTGGCTACAGGTCAGAGAAGAAAATAGAAATATTTATGAATCCTACTATATTTTTGCAACTTATTGGAACCTATTATTCTCATATGAGGAATTCATGCATTTTCCCTCAAAATCTGGTGGATTTCACAAATTCTTTTTTAAAACAATCCTTTATATGAGCAGCACTGGTTTGTTTTTCGTCACCATGTGGTGAAAATTCACCCAAAGAAAACACGTTGGGCCCATGTGCAAGAGAGTACATCCTGCTCTTGCCTTCGCAATACAGTTCACTAATTATTGCATGTCATTCTACTTACATTAAAAAAGATGTGTAGTCTTCACCTTCCATTGTGAGGGGAGCAATTTCAGTGGCACCATCCTTCCGTAAGTTTTACTAATTTGATTTCTGTCACCTGTTACATGCCTGTAACTCTAGGTTCATGCATTCCTATCATCCATGTCGGCACCCTGACATTTTCAACTCCATATTGTATGCTACTAATTCTCCCTCAAAGTCTTCTGCCACCATCATACTACAAACTTTTTGAGAAGTAGTCACAAGGTCAAGCTTTACAATATGACATTTTCCAACCTTTCACTAGACTTTGCAGAGTGCCCTTTGCAATGTGCAAAATCCAATAGAAAGTTGGTAATTTGCAAAAAAACATAAAATAAAATAATTTGTCAAGGGTGCACTAAATATTGCCCAACTCATAGAAGATGTAAGAATTCCAATGCACTTTTGTTGCAGATACAATTTGCATATTTGTCCAGGTTTCTGCTACCTACCCTTTGCCATTGTCTAACCCAAATTAAAGGGATTCAATTACATAGTTCTTTCACAGTGGCTGAGAGATATCAAACTCTTATTTCGAGATCTTTTGGAGTGATTGTGAATCACATCTTGATAGAAATCTAATGGCTTTAGAGAAATGTTGGCTCAGTATCATGTTTTTGTAGGTTAAGAGCTAAGAACTGTCAGTTCTGGTTAGTTTGAACTGATCTCAAACCATGTTTGATTTTCATAAACCAAAACCAGGTTTTATTTTCATAAGAACCAAACTTGAAATCATGTATTCAATTCTAATATATGTGTGCAATCAAAATAGGAACCAGAACTGAGATACATGGTTTGGGGGGAGGGGGGGGGAGAGATAATGACTTGCATTGGGGGTTAATTGGAGGTTAACCAGTAATTAATTATTGGTTCCGCTCTGAGTTAGTACTAGATTTGGGTCTGGTTTTCAAAACCGCAATTAGATTGGAACAGAAATTTGTTTTTTAAAAGAACCAGACCTTGAACCAATTCCATTAATGTGTGGAACCAAAACTATAACTGAAACAATTCTACTTTATTGTTTTCAACTGGAATAGTAGGTTTTTCATAAAAGGAAAGAACTGCCCAACATTAATATTGAAATTTTATTTTTTTTAAAAATTCGTACTCCCTTCATAAATGATGTGGATTAATTGAAAATGAATAGATGGAATGAAGGTTGATGAATGAATATCCCAAGCAAATGGGTTGGAATTGAATAGCTAAAACTGACTCAAATGCAAATTTGCCTTGAATTATATTTCTAACATCAACAAATGAACTTCCATTACAAGGGATGTATGCTTAGGATTAGATGAATTGTAAATTGATGGATGAATGGAGTCAAAACAAATAACATGAACTCTAATGGATGAAATTGACCAATTGAGGTGAAATGGACTTTGAAGGATGAATGTGACCTCAAGCAATCAAAATGGTTTTTTGGGTAGGCTTTGACTTGGATTAAAATCCCAAGTGGAAAAAGTGGTGGTAAACATTCTAGGAGTTCTTAGAAGAGTAAATCCCAGAGAGCATGGAGTTGGCCAGAGCTTATGAATATGTTTACCAACTGGAATTATAAGCCTACCAAACTGCTTTTTCAGATTTCAAGTCTAAACCACCTTCTTTTGTCTATGGAAATTGGAACCAACACAAGAACAACTAGTGCAACATCATCTACCTTTGGACTTGATCTAGGAGGGCAACCTGTTGTTACCACCAAACTGGTTAGTCCCATTAGAGGAGGTATAAGTCTAGAGATCATACCTTTACTTGTGGTAACTGTAGCAATACTTGTTGATACATCATCATTTGTGGTGAATAGCATATTAAGAGCTTTAAAGTTTTTGTCTACTACCATACCATTAAACCCACCATTGATAGGTGTAGGTTTAAAGCTTACTGTAATTTCCAACACACCTCATGCATCACTAGTATTTATGACACCTATAATGAACTTTGATGAAACACCTGATCGATAAAAGATTGCAACATAAACATGTATTCATATTCTAAACCAAGCTGAACTTGTGGAGGAAACCAGTGCTATACCCATTGAAGGAGCTATCGACCAACATGTTGCAGAAGAAACTAACATAAAGTTTTAGAGCTAGCGTTTAGAGGATGAAATGGTAATTTTGAAAAGGGGATAATGTTAACCAAAATGATTTATTAATTGATATTTGATGATTCTATAACCAATAGTAGTTTGACCGGTGATACATGTTGAACTTGTAGGTTGGTAGAACAAGTAATGGTAAAATCAATAGTTTGTAGAGAAGGTAGTTTTGAAACAAGTTGTTAATTTTTGAATTGTTAGTGTTATTACTGACTAGCGATTGTTTAGATGGTCTAATCAAATTGTTTAAGTTTTGAATTAACTTGTACATAACTAGGAGGAGGAACTTGCAGGAAGAAGAATTGTTTTTGGAGATCTTATGTTTTATTCTTTCCTTTCACTTTGAAATAGAGGAATGAAGCTTTATATTTTCTCAGTTATGTTTCCTTGAAGTTTTCATGCAATTTGTGTACATCTTTGATTAGGAATTGTACATAGGACATTTAGTTTTTTTTCATTTTGTATGTATTTTTTGCTATTTTCAAAACTTGTTACTGAATAAATAAGAGGTCAAAAACGTTGATGGGAATAGACAAAAACCCATTAACAATTTCATAATGCATAATATTAAAAAGTTTACCCCAATACCTTGTGGCAAACATATGAAACATGGGGTACTTAGGCGCTTTTCAGAAATCCAATTTATCAAGAAATTTTTAATAGAAAATGATATCAAAGTCTTCATTTCCACCTTCAAAACTTTTTCATATCAAGAAATAAACCATGAATTATGTTCATCTATAATTCCATTTTGTTGCAAGTAAAAAAAATCAAAAGTTATAATTTTATAAACTCATTTTTAAAATCCATGCACACTTTCATGAAATAAAATCAAACACACATGCTTCAACAAATTGAAGTTTAGGATAATGTGCCTTGCACATTAATAATTTAGGTGACAAGATAAAAAACTTTAAACTAATTTAAATTGGTCCATTACCTTGCATATTCAATGTTCAAATTATTAGCATCAACCCATTATGAAATTTGATTGACAAGTTGCTCAAGAAGCCCAATGCAATCATGAGCAAACAAATGGTTCAAAACAAGTTCAAATGAACTAATGTGTTTTTTTAAAAAACATTATTTGCAACATCTTTTTCCCCTAAAACAACTTTTTCATAAAAATGATTTTTTGAATGAAACCTTTTGTAACTTGATAAATGTTTTCATTTAAAAAATTATATCTCACTTGTTTTGTTGTTGAATCAATATGAATTTGTAACATGTTACAAATTGTACAAGATATTATGTTTTGTTGTAATTTATTTTTTCATAATTTCAAATTGTATGAAAATTTGTTCATTGTTTAAGCATATATAACTTTTTGTATGAAAAAAAAAATTATAATGTACATTATACTACATTTCCATGTGGCAAAAAATCTTGAAAATTTGAGATTTTAAATCATATTTTGAGATTCTAAGAATTTCATATTTTTCATTTAAGTTTTCTTTTCAATGCAAAAAATGAGTTAGAAATATCACATCATGTAAATTTGAATATTTTCAAACCTATTTTAATAAATGAAATAAAAGAGAATTCAAAATGGAAAATTATCCTAAGTTAACATAATTGTTGTTCATTTTCACAAGTTTTTAACTAGACCAAAACCTAATAAAAATTGGATTAAATTTATTTTTAATTTAATATTATAATATTCATTTGAATCATTTAACACAACTTGCCATGATTAAGTGACAAAACATAAATGGATATATGATTATTTGACATTTTTTTATTCATTTGAATGATGTTTGTTTCCATGTGCATACATCCTAAATCAACAAGGCGATATTGAATGATAAAATGATTGATAGGTTCAATAATGATTATGTATTTATATTAAATAATCATAATGAATTTTATGAACATGCATTTGATATCATTAATATAAAAATGAGGTGTACTAAACTAGCTTAAATCATTATGGAACTTTTAAAAGTGGAATATGTTTATTGCACTCTAGTCATTTCATCTTGATTAAAGTTATGTCACTATGTAATTATTGTAGCCTAGGGTCAATTTCAACATTGACAAAATGAATAATTTTTTTTTCAAAAAAACTCATTTTTAAAATTTATTTTTTTCCATCATCTACTGTGATATTGTGATATGAGTAATGAGATTATTCAAGGTGTAGCTTATGATAATTATGATGATTTTCACATGTCAACTTCATATTTTCACAAAATTTCATTTCACTATTTTGGGGATTATTTAATGATGAAACTGGCCTTAAGGTAAGGTAATTGGTACTATTATGTCCTTCCAAAGACACTACAAGGGCACCAGTCAACTAGTTCAATAGTTAAATTGATATCATGGTTTTTACATAAAAATTTTAAAATGTTATTTATTCAATACATTTTTCTTGTTTGGCTAATATAATTGTTCATTGTCAACTTACATGAATTATGTGATGTTGCTCAACAACATATGTACACATTTGGACTATTGAATATAATGTGATCATGAATAATGCTAATAATTCACATCTAGTCGTTAATGTGGTTATTCAATATGAAAATCTTGATTTTGACATCATACATTATTGATATTTTGTTGTTTACTTTAGTTGTTTTTATCAAATCAGATTATCACATTGATTTCCCTATTAACAAAAATTAGAAAACATTACAATCGTAGTCGAATTACATTATATCAAGTGTTCAATTGATCATGGATCTATGAATATTGAACAAATGTCTAAATATTAATTGGTGACCCAAACAAGACATTACTTATTGCACTCGACCTTGGTTTCATTAATCAACCTTTGTAGTTATCATTTGAGCGGTAACCATAAATCAATTACATGATCATCGTTCCTTATAACCAAATTCTATGTTTATCTTCATATATTTTATGACATTGTTAACACTAAAAACTAGTCATTCAACTTTTCACATAATATTTAACACATGAGGTACATGAGGTGTGTGTTTTGTATGTATTTTTAATAATTGGGTCACAAGTAATGAACATTAGAGAAACAAAATACAAATTTTGAAATTCTATATAAAAGCTTTGGTATTTATCAAGTCAAAATCATAGCACATGTAAATGGAAAATCCATGTTGAGAATTAAAGGTTTTGTTTAATGTTGGCATTATTGTTGTACCTTGTCTAACCAATCGTAGCGGCAAAACATTATTTTTCCCCAAGTCGAAAAGAAGAGTTGTGTATGAAACTGGAAAAAACAACAAGAGATTAAACTTACATACTTTAAGTTTTGGATCAATTAAATTAATTTCATACTTAAGCTTCAAAGCTATTAATTCATTCACATCTCAACATTGTTTAATTCATCCCATAAGCTTTTGCTTGATTTCTATCATAAAACTTCGTAATCTTGCATAGCAGCACAAAGCCCAAATTTGCTAAATCAAACTGATATTCATAATGAGGTTTGTGTTAACATGGATAGAATGCATGTAAAAATCATTTGAAGGAAAGACATTGTTGATGGGCTTAAGGTTCATCATTCATGGGTTATGGTCCATGGCTCTGGAGAAAAACCTAAGCTTCAACTTACAGCACACAACATTAAAAAATATACAATGATAACTACTACACCACAGTGACTAGTCCAAACTATGACAATTGTCCAAGAGTACAATGCAGAGTTCTTCAGTTTTCCAACCAACCAATTGGCAGATCATTGAGCATTGAATAAGGTCAATCGAAAGTTGGTGCTCTTTTCAATGAACATGGTAATAGCCACAATAGTCAAGAGCCTCTTGCAAAGATTTGGACCCTGTGTCTAAATGCAGTAGTGATGCATAACAATGACCATGCATCTGTACTAGTAGGTTATATACCTGGGGATGCTAGCTCATGACTCACAAAAATCTGAATGAAACTAACTGTGAGAGCTCTGATGAGCTTCATACAGAAAGTTGAAATTACTATGGGGTCTTTCATGTTGAAGAATTGGGGTATTTTCTTAGGATACTGAATCTTCTTATTATATTGACCATCATTGCAAATTTTCTAAAATGGAAGCCCTACACAAGACATACCCATCAGTAGATCTAGCCTGAAGTGATTATAAATGTTCTACACAGGGCTCCAGTCTTACAGGATGCAGAATCCTGAGGCAACAGGAATGAGAGTATCTGGATTCTCATCAGTAAGAAACGTGAACAGCAGCAAAATTGTAGCACCCTGGGTGACAACAAATGAGGTGACACTGATGCACATGTAGGATTGTCAACTAATATAACCCAATTACCTTCCACCAGATGCCTCCTACAACTGACCAAACCAGAACATTCCAAATAGCACAGATTGCACCCAGCCTGAACACATCCTTCAACTCCACATAGCCAGCTGCAATCAAAAGGTAAATGAAGCAATAAGTCAGTTGACAGGAGGAATTTATGAAGCCTTATGAACAGAGATTCACAGTCATACTTCAAAGTTCTTCTACCTGAAACCAATGCTCTCTATCATTCAGAGTTCTTCTCTGAAACAAAATTATGATGATATGCATGTCATCTGAAAGGATGCTAACACAACAAATATAGGGACAATAACATGCAAGACAGAAGCAACAAAGAGATATGACTTACAGCCAAAGTAAACTGCAGCCTGGCCACTGCTGTAGTGAGTGAGTGCTCCAAAGAGATTGGTGTTGTAGGCTAATGTCAATGCCGCCAATGCAGCAGGAACACCAGCAGCTACTTGCATTGCTAAGAAGGCAGAAAACAAGGCACCCACATGCCCAGTTTGACTAGCAAATAGATAATGGGATAAGAAATATGTAGTCTGGAGTACACCAAAGGCTGCAGGCCAGCTTAGAGAGAATGAGGCAAGTGACGTAGCAACCCCATCAGACATCCACTTTACAAGACCCAGGCTAGAGAGATTTCCAGCCATGCCAACCAAGACTGCAAACCAAGTCAGAGTGTCCCATGCTGATTTTTCACTGAGGCAGTCATCCCAGTTTAGCACACCCAAGAGGAGGAGAATACAGAGTCCCAACATTGCAGCCACGACACTCGCAATCCCAAGCTTCTCTCTGCAAATTTACAAAAGAAGAGATTATTTTTATCACTTTTAGTTGTATACACCAGCAAATGATGAAGATCAATAGAGGGAGGGACTGTACAGATGACAAATTGCTTACTCTAGACCTGTTGCCACAGAAGGCATGCCCATTCTGTATGAAGCACAAGAGAAGTGGAAGAGAGAGAGAGGGGGAGAAGGAGAAGGTGACAACAGGGCTATAACCACCCTAAAGAAAGACTTGTGGTATGGGGACATTTGAAATCACAAAAAGCAAGAGTACCAGATTGAAGATAGTGCTTGACTCTGAATAGCAAAATTGACAACACATTGGATCATTAATATTTGAGAGGATTCATTGCTACAAAAAGCCACTACTATATTTGAATCATGCAACAGTAGTCAGGAACCAAAGCTATACACATGTGTGAATTCAACTGCATCCAACCCAGGGGACTGTAGAGCAAGGTAGGTTAAGACACTTGGTGAAACAGCAAAGCAAATGATAGAGGGCTACATACCCAAACACCCAGAGAGTGACAGCCAGCAGCATAGTTGAAACCATGGACCATTCATTTGGAGTTATCGGACCCATGGCTTGCAGCTTCTTCTCAGCTGCAGCAGGAGCCTCTGGTGTCTCCTTTATCTCTGGAGGAAAAATCTTGTAGAGCAGGAGTGGGGTTGTCAGCAAAGCTGTGAATGCAGGAACACTTGCTGCCTTGAACCAGGACACCCAAGGGTTTGAAATAGCCACTCCAAGCTCTTGAGCCAATTTCAGGCAAAGGAGGTTCTGAGCAGCAGCTGTCAGGAAAAGTGCACTTGAATTCCCAGCTGACTGAAAAACAGGAACAAAAAACACATGGACATCAAAACTGACAATCAATAATGCAAAAGATATGAATGAAATACTGCCAATGACACAGTGCATCAGTTACACAAAACGACACCAAAAGCAGGATCCATCCATAAGATACAACTTCCTCTCCCAATTTTGATTCAGTCTAACTAAGGATTGAATAAGCTCCACTGGAACAACCCTTTTCCAGAGGCATTAAATCAAGGATTTATGTCAGAATAGGACATTATCACTCTTCGCATTTCAGCAAAAGTTTGGCAATGTGAATTGATGCTCCTAATCTGTGGATTCTCTCTTCAAGCCCACAAATCTGTGCAATCTGCATTTTCAACACTCTCAATACCTATGCTGATGTACATGAATATAAACTCACATGTAAGCTGTCTGCATGATCAAGCGCTAAGTTGACACTCAGGTCTGTTTTATCATCTTGAAAGCAAAAGACACGACAAAAAAAAAGCAAGCAAGCAAGAACTCACACCTGAAATTGCGATTGCACAAGATAAGATCCCAATTTCTTAGAAGATTTATCATTAGGTCGACTCCCAGCTGAGAGAGAAAGTGACTTGATGATGGGCAGGAACACACCCCCAGCTCTAGCTGTAGTGCTGGGCATGGCAGGCGCCAGTAAAGCCTCGCTTACAACAAGCCCATACGAGAGCCCCAAGGTACTCTTCCCCAACATTTTCACGAAGTAAGTGGCGATGCGGTCTCCTAATCCCGTCTTCACAAATCCTCTGGCAAAGAAGAAGGAGATGACGATCAACCATATGACATCGTTGGTGAAGGCACCGAATGCCGCACCGAATGTTAGGGTTTTGGTAACCACAGCCATCGTCAATCCCAGAAAGGCCCATGCTCCAACGGGAAGAGGGGACAGCACAAGCCCTGTGATGGTGGACAAAAAAATAGCCAGCAGCTGCCACGCTTGCGTCGTCACAGCAACCGGCTTGGCAACGAGGTACCTGAGTGCAAGACCCACACCCACAGACACTACAAAGGGCAAAGGCTTCACTCCCTCCCATACAGCGGCAGGTTTTCCGCTATTCCCGCTGTCATCGCCGCCGATCGCCGCGGCATCACTGACATTGATCACTGCACTTGCAATGCTACCTCTGGAAACCCAAGGCGAATCCTGATTCCTCAAGCTGCTACGCCTCCTCCTTGTCAGGCTCACAAGAGACGGCAGAAAGACGGAGGAGGAGGAGTTGGAACCCAAAACGCAGCAGGAGTTGGAGAAAGCACAATCGGTACTCAACTGTGGCCATGCTTGTTGTTTTTGGCTTCTTGCAAGCGTGCGAAGTGTAGGAAGGTGATGTTGACGGGAGATCCAAGGATGAGTTTGCGTGAGGAGAGAAGAGGAGGAGGATCCCCCGTGCATCATGAGTCGCGATGCAACTAGTACAGCAGGCGCCATGGCACCGCTGCTTGTTGCTGCTCTAAATCCGTCCAACAACACCGCGATTTGGTCCCACGGCAACGACGAGGAGTGGAGCGAGAGGGGGAGAGAGAGCGACGAACGACAGCGCTCGGACGAGACCGGCTTTTGAGCAACTGTCGTCGAACCGCCGCGTCTGTCGTTGGCGTGTGCAGAAAAGCAACATTTTTATTCATTTATTTATAATATTCTCATTTTCATTTCCAAACTCTGCAAACAGATTTCATTCCTCCTGTCCAAAAAATTTGGGCGAAATCTGAAAACGAGCTGCGACGCTCTCAAAGGGCTTTTGGAGGCAAATTTTCAACACTTTCGCCAGAAGAGAAAATTAGGGGAAAAATAAAAAAGCTGAGTAGTTCGCTCAATATTCTCAAACTCTGCAATAAATCAAATTTCATTACTTCTGTCAAAACATTTTGTGTGAAATTTCGCCGAAATTGGAAAATGACTCACAACCCTCCCAAATTGGTTTTTGGGGAATTTCTTGAAAAAAAGGGGGAAAAATAAAAAAAACTGAATACTACGCCACATTTAGACTGTGTGGTCCTACTACAAGTAGCCAAAAAAATAGCAGGATTCTAAAAAACTTTTAGCTTCTTATCTATTCTGCAGTCGAACCTGGCTCAATCCCTTCTATGGATGGTTGCCAATATGACTACTACACCACAAAATTGAAAAATGGCCTTGCCATTTA
>Ga0209208_10009876_pt1 | contig 12486 bp, 12 predicted proteins | sample S1TSphfallax_3_FD_187694 | JGI IMG/M metagenome (GOLD analysis project Ga0209208, IMG submission 187694) | Host-associated microbial communities from peat moss isolated from Minnesota, USA - S1T2_Fd - Sphagnum fallax MG (SPAdes) (version 2) | ecosystem: Host-associated > Plants > Peat moss >...
AATTCACATTAGTTGCAAACTAGATTGGCATTTGGTGTCATTAGGCTACGTCCGATTCCCAAAGAGAATGAGCTTCTCTTCATCTCTTCCTAAGAGAAATGTTTCTCTTCATCCCCCTTCTTTTTTTTGGGGTGTTATGCATCAAAAAAAAATTTGTTGTTGTGCACATCTGTAATAGTTCTTTGCCTTGTTTTTTGAGTGTGTCGACTTTTCTGTTGTGCACATTACTTGTGGTTCCATTGTTGAATGCACTCAGGCTCACAAAAGGAGCAATGACCTACATTTTACAATTTTCTTATGAATTCAGAGTAATGAACTTTGGAAAAATCTTGATGTCTGCTGTGGAAAGGATTTTTCTGAAAATGCTTCTAAATGTGACATCATTCCATGCTCATGACCTCTCTCTCTCTCAACAAGGCTTGTGTGATGCAAAAATAGTAGGGAACATGAGAATGTAAGGTAAAAGATAATGAACATGGGAATGTAGCATAAAAGATAAGGAACACAATTAAGAAGAATACGGTTATATTACCATAAACTTATTTGCTTTTTCTTTTTTGGGTATTTTAAGTTATCGCTATTTGACATCTCAAAATCTATGTTTTTAGTAAATATTTTGTTAATTAACACTGACCCTAACATTAAGATATCACTGGGTGACACAACAAGGATGCCATGTCACAATTTTTTTGTTAGTTAACATTGCATGTGTCAATGCAAGTGAAATTGCATTTTGCTAACATTGACATACCATTGAGATTTTACCATGTTTGAATGAACTTTAATGCAGGTATGTGTTTTTGTATCAACAGTGTAACCATTAATGGATCATGGTTTTGTGATGATAGTTAAGTTTTTTGTACATACAGTCGAGCCCAAGGCAGTAGGCTTTCAGGGGCTGCACATGGAGGCCGGAATAGGCTCATTTCTGGTAAAACCTACTGCCAACAAGGGGTTTACTGAGCATAAGGACCTGCATCCCCCTAGAATAGAAAAGCTTTTTATATGGAAATCATGATTCCAAGAGTGTTTCCAAACTAGGCTGCATATGGCTAGTCCAGCTTCTATTTGTTAGAGTTTCATGTACTCAAAGGTTACCATGAAAGATTAGAGCTCATTTATACCACCAATTCTTGACTAAATGAGTCCAAGAAAATGTCTGAACTCTCAACCATGGATGTACCAGAGACCTTGGTAGTTGTTTTTTTGGAGTGCCTCTCATTGTTCAATGCTGCAGCTAAAACATCAAATCTACTTGTATATCATTTTATTACATTCAAAATGCATTCCCCTTTGTAGTCATGTCAGTTCCTAAGTGTTGAAGGATGGTGTTATACTTTGCAGCGCAGATTGAAAGGGTTGAAAGCATTTCAACATTCTATTCCGCAAAGAGAGAAAAAACCAGATAAGTAAGCAATGCCAAATGTCTTCAACCTTGATGGACATATTTCCTTGGATTTCACCAGGTCATTGTTGGCAACTAGTTCAATATGGAGAGTGAAGATGAACCTTTATCATTGTTTTTTTAGTAGAGCATCTTCAGCAGTGCTCAGTAAAATGATCCTGCAAAAATATTTCTCACATCCAAGTTTAGTTATTTACTTTTTTCCAACCCAACCCAGAAAACCAAATTTGGGACTGCAAATTGGTGGGAGACTACTAATAGCAGCCCACCTGGACCAATCAAACAATCTAGCCGATCAACAGCAAGTGTTAGACTTTGCCATGCCATTTACCAGCCTCAGCATCATGTCCAAAAAACAGGGCCAAAACCATTTTCCTGAGCCAAAACCTGAATGTTATGACTTTTCTTCATTGAATTTACTTTGCAAGGCCATGTAGCACCAGTGGAGCTGCTCTTTAGTACAAAGAGTTCACATGTTGACGTCATTTGACATGTATGAACATTGATTAGATATGATTTTTCGGTAGGTGTCCTCTTGCTCATTTGGCAATGTAGATCTTCCACATTCATTCAAACTCACAAGAGTGTTTAGGTAGGTCAAATTGTTCTGGAGAAGCATCTCATGTACTTTCAATGTTAATTTTCCTTGATGGGTGCACATTCTCCTAAAATTGATACCCACTTTGTTGGAGGTTCAATGTTCTTTGTTGAAGATTAGTGTACTTCATTTAATTGTGAACACTACCCTAGCCTAGGGTCAGTTTCCACATTGACAAAACGAATAATTGTTTTTTTTTTTAAATGAATTCTTTTTTAATTTTAAAATTATATATATTTTCATCATCTACTACAATATTGTAATATGAGTAGTGAAATATTCAGAGTGTAACCTATGATAATTATGATGATTTTCAACATATCAACTTGATATTTTCACAAATTTTCATTTTATTATTTTGAGGATTATTTAATGACAAAAATTGACGTAAAGGTAAGGTAATTAATATATATCTCATTTTAACTTTTACAAAGATATAAACAAAAGATATGTATGTAATTTATCAAACAAGTGCCCATCATCTATGTTTATCCATGTGCTTAAATAAATAAATAAACAAACAAACAAAAAACACCCAGCAAGGAACCAGAGAAAAAAAAAGGAAGGACCAAAGTCCAAACAAAAGACCACACCCCAAAGTGCAAACCACACAATGGGGAGTCTTAAAAGGAGAAATCAAGAAACTCAAGACCTAAACCCATCACCAGTAGCAAAAAGCAAGTTGTGCAAGGTAACAAATGAAAAACTTGGAAGGACATTAAGCCTAGAAGAAGCCTCTCATGCTACCACAACTATTTGTCGCAATATAATGGCAACCTGAACTTTTTAAAGGGCCACCAACACCTTTTATTTATAAAATGAACATAAAATCAAAAGAGGAAAACCTCTTAAACCCTTTACCAACTATGCCATGTTAGCACATCAGTGAAGGAAGTCATCAAGTTGCTAATGTAAATATCCAAATATTTCTATTGTTAAAAGGATGAAATCATTCTCAAAGTGTTGGTCATGATATGAACAACCTTTGCATGAGCTACAATCATCATGGCCACTCCTTGAAAAAGCAGCTCACAAAACAACATTTGCACAAAGCAAATCAATAATGATTACACCTACCAAAATGTGAATACCATCTACTATAAGCACAATATTCACTCATCGCCACGATGACTAGAAAAATGATGTTAGGAAAACATGAATTTGTTCATGTAAAACATGGAATCCAACACCCCAAGCAATGGTGGTGAAAGAATCCCAAACTGCATCATGTGTGGCAATGCATTTTCCCCCATGAACACAACGTAAGAAATGTGTCCATATTGAATCTATGCCCGCTAACCACATATGCATTGAGAAAAACCATGAATCTTAGGATGAGGGAGGCCCAATCTGGTGTGTAATGATGAAAAGAAAATGTTAAAGGCCATTTTAAAATATGGAATGTTGGATAGACAAAAAGCCAAGCACCTAAGCCTAAGTTTGCACAAGATTTCAACTAAGATCAATGATAATCTAAAGACAACTATGAGATGATGTTGAAAAAGAATGCTTATGCATGCTTTTTGAAATGCTCTCCAAAAGATGATGTGCTCCTCTTCATTACAACTACTCAAATGGAGGGATCAAAGCTTGAGTAGGTGGAAGTACAATGTCACAAGCCCACCTAAGGTGAGCCTAGAATGAAAGTGAATTTGACTTGCTAGCCTTTATAGCCCTTAATAAAAATGGGTAGTCATTTTACAAAAATCTAGATGCAATGATTAGGACGACAAGCCCTTAACTCCTTAACTATGTTCCTAGGCAACAACCTCCACAAAGACAAGACTTATCCCACCTCTAGAGATGGGAAGAAAAGTTTGTCAATGAACTAAAGGAGTTCTTAAACATTCCAAAAAATTTAACCTTCAAAGTCTCCCAAATACATGAATGACAATTGAATTAAAAGAGGCTTAATTGGCGTTAAAATTTTGGGGAAAGAACGAAGAAGGTAATAAAACCTTTGGGTGAAACAATGAGTGAGAATCTTAAATGCCACCTACACATCCCCAAACTTAAAAATAACATCTATGTGTTAAACATCATCATCCAAAACATCCTAGAGAAAAGAAGATGTGAAGGAAAAGGATACCAAAAGAACACCTAAAACCCTAATGCCCCCAACAAAGGTATAGGAACTTGAGGGAGGCTAAAACCCTAAAAGCGGTTCCTTAAAGGAAACCAAACAATACACTTGTAAGGCTAAATCAAAAGGCCTATCAAATCTAATCAAGAAAAGAAATGATAAAAAACATGAGATATAATTAAAGCATGCCCAATGATGTGAATGTCATCTATAATGAAAGGAAACAAACAAGATGGGAAATGTTTAAGCAAGTTATAAAAGGCATGAAAGTGAGTTAGAAGGAAAAGAGGACCACCCAAAGGATGATACTAACAAATGCCAATGGAGGACTAAATAACAAATAGATCACCTTGAAAAAAGTGGTGATTAAATAAAAGGAGTTATGGGGCATAATAAGAATGGATGAAAAGTATGAACTAAAACAATTGCCCACCTACAACACATAATTCCTAAAATATAACCCTATGGGAAACAATGTTGAAAGCATTTGCAACATCTACCTACAACATCACCTAATCAAAGTGAACATTTAATGTTACTTGAATACCATGCACCATTGCCTCACAACCTCCCCTAACTACGACCCCAAGTTAGGGGAGGGTCGAATAGTCATGCATCGCAAAATTAAAAACAAAAGATCTTATTCACCAATTGATATTAAACTTTGCCTACAATTAGTCGAATGCCACCAAAAGGTCCGGTTAAAGCCAATAGCTTCATAGCACCAAACCTAAACTATATTCCCAAGGATACGCCTTGTAGCAACATAAGAGCAAACTAAGAATAACTAGGAAAAATCGTTAATTAATTTTTTTTTGTCAAATGAATCCCAAAGGTGTTTAAATATCATGCCTAAAGGTCCACAAGTTAAAAGGTGAATCAAATGGATGAATGTCATATTAAACATGTCTAAAGAAAAATCCAAATTTATTTCTAATTAAAACTCCATCAAAGAATTTGAGCATGGCAAAAATGAATCTAAAAGATGGCCTGTAAAGAAGCAATGGTCTTTGAAAAGGTTGAAGCTGGGGCCAAGGGAGCAAAAGCCCTCACAACATGAACATACTCCCCTGCTCACCCTATGGCTAGCCTTTGACAAAAACAATGGGGCCCCAAATGGGAAAAGATGGATGGGGCCTCCAAAAGAAGGGCACCATTTGAACAAAGGAAGACTAAAGGTAAAATAGCCATTAAGGCCTATGTGCACAACAAATGTTCCATTTAAATTTTTTCCCAATTGCCAAAATGAAACCTTTGTAACCAAATCTTAATCTCCCTATGCCCAGCCTTCCCCCCAAATAAGTAAAGGAAGATACCAATAACAAAAAAATATAAAAAGATGCCATGTAGCAACATTGTTCAAGTCTCGCACAATGTAGTTTAAAGGGAATTTGAAAACCAATTGCAACTCTTGCTTCAAAGCAATATATTGGGACGTATGAATGCATTGAAACCTGGGGAACCCCAACAAAAAAAGGTTTGAAAGGATCCAAATTTGATATCCACATCCAAGTTACTAAAAGGGAGCAAGGGGCTTGGAGGGATGGGGTGCACCATCATTGCCACTTGAAAAACTAACCTAAAAAACTTAACATTACTTCAAATGGCAAGTCAAACCAATACATGTAAATAATGCACCACAACCAGAACATGGGGTATTGCATTAAAATGGGGCTTGACTCATAGTTCCAACATGCAATGAAGGTATGGTCAACCCATAGGTTGAAGACACATTAATTGGATGGGATAAAATCAAAGCAGAAATCATAATGACACAAAAGAAAGATTTGAGAAACGTCAAAACTATAAAATGAGGCCCTTGTGGAAAAGTAATAGGCCACAAGGCTTTTGTTAAAGGCATGGGTGGGGGAAAAAAACTAGGGGACACATCTCCTTAAAGGGAGGAGCTTCCACTAGATAAATTGACACCCACACACCACAAGCTTTAAAAAAAAAAGGCCCAAAAATGCCTTCCGCACAAAGGCAAACCATTAAATGAAAAATTGAAAGGAAACCTTCATCCCACATCCCTAAACACCTCCAAAATGCAGGTCTCCAACACCACAAAAATATGTGAACAACCAAATGATGGTGTTTTATGACATTATGCCAATATTCCTAAATGTTTCGCTAACACTCCGACATGTTTTGGTGACATTCCTAAATGTTCCACCAACGTTCTTCCATGCTCCACCAACATTCCTCAAAAATCCATAAACATTTCATGACATTTCATGATGCATTCAAAGGCCCTACTTGGTTTTAATCACCAACCTTAAGCCATTCTCCCTTAAGACGTCAAAACCAAAGAACTTTAAGTAAAGCCTTAAACCTTTAAAACTTGCATATACAAATTCCCCAAGTAGAGCCCTAAACCTTTAGGACCTCCAAAATGAAGACCCCCAAATGGGACCTTTAATCCAATCACGCCTCAAAATTCAAAATCCAAAATTCCAAGCCCACAACCCCCAAATATGGCCCCTTTTCCCTTGGAACCTCAAAACGTTAGGGCCTAAAAGAGGTCCCCAAATCTATGGTCCCTCATGATTGCTCAAGGCCTCGAAATTCCAAGACCTCTTCATTCTCCAATAATTTTGTAAAACATATAAAATATTAAGGAAGTTCTTCTAGTTCTCCTAAAATAGTTTTTTTTGTACGCACTCCCAAGTCCCGGGGTGAACTCACTTGAGGGTTCACCTATGTAGAGTTGCGGAATTGGGACTCGGAAGGCGCTCTTGACTTCCAGCACTGTAAAGGGGTGGAGGGGCGTGCTAGAAGTCCCGGGATTAGACTAGAAAGAGGGACTAGTAGATCAAGCTTGAATTTGCATCAAAACAAACACATTCGGGAACACCCTTGGGTGTTGGGACAAGCCACGGGCACTTTGGACCATAAAACTCACCACGGCCCGGACTCGGGGGAAGCCACCACCCTTCCCCATATAGTATTCTTTGCAACGCTCCGCGAAAGCTACATCCAAATGGCTCTTTTTCCCGAGACTCCCAAGTTGGAGTCCCGAAATTGTCCCGAAACTGTCCCGGTTGGAGTCCCGAGACTTTGGGAGCTCATAACTCCCGACTGCAGAATCTGATCGCAACGAGGTCTGAACCAAAGTTGTAGCCCTCGTCGAGATCTTTCCAACGCCGAGTTGCACTCTCAATTCGGAGGTCGGGAAGAGGTCGATTCCTAACTTTTAGTGGTCGGGAGTCAAATTGCCAATTTGACTCCCGACCCTTCTTTTGCCCATAACTTTTGTTACAGATGTCCAAATGGCCAATGCGAGGCCATTTTCGATATCTACGCTTCAAGACCTTTTCAATGACACCAAGAAAACCTCAATGCGAGGTGTTTTGGGCCTTGCTGTCGAACTCTAAACATTCGGGAGTCACGGAGGACTCCAAGTCCCCAACTTTGGAAGTGTTGGGCTTCACCCCCACACTTGGCCAAAGTGGGGTTGCGACACTTTTCATCTTCGACACCTCCAACAAGCAACGTTACAACATTGTCATAACCAATGGAGCCACCTCTGCTTGTTATTAAAAAAGATGCCAAACCATTTGCATTGTTGCAAAAAAATCCCATTAAACCTATATAACATTTTACAACTTGGGCTAAGGTTGTTCATAATGTGCATTTCAAGTTTTGTTTGAGGCTTAAATACACATAGATAAGTTCTTTTGTATAGTTTAAATCAAAACTTTAGCTAACTCAATGTTTTAACTTCTAGCCTCAAAATGTTGTTTGTAAAAGGAAAAGGACTTGGGATAGGAGTTACTCCTTGTCGCCATTGCTCACCATGGTTAGATACTTGACACACACACCATTACAATACCCCTTGTGGTTATTCCTCTCAATTAACTACACATACTTCTTATTTTCTTTTCTTTTCTACCATTGTTTTTCCTCCTACCACTATTGGCACCATCACCCCAAAGGTATGAAATAACCCTTATATATATTGATAGGTGTAAACCAATGTTAGCTAGGTAGGAACTTGTGGATCCAAATCCGGATACTCAAAATCTACCCAGAATTAAGAGGTGGGGATTAGCTTCTAGAACCTAGGTGGAATTGACCCCCAATTTTGGATTTTCTTATAATTGAAACTAGACCAAAGGTCTAATTATTAAATACCAATTTAACCAAAACCAAATTAAATATTTTTCAAAAATCTCAGTTTTGGTTCCAAATTTGGGATAAAGGTTTTAGATTTCTTTTGTGATGCGGTTTAAGGTTTTGCTTCTTTTGTTTCATTTTTTCTTATTTTTTCACCATTGCCATCCTTTTGTGTTCTCCCATGTTATTCAAAAGAAAAACTTCATGCTAAAGTTATTCTTGCAAGTTTTTTCAACATGTGACAATCTTTTTCTTCCTAGGTACATTATTTTTGGCTCTTGTTTTTTAAATGTTCCTACTACTAATGTTCTTGTGAAGATTGTCATGTTCTTTGTTCTTTGAATTGACTTTCTTGATATTCAAGTACTTTTGGTGTTTCGGCAATGGTGTTTGTGTTCCTAATGTTCTTGTTTTTGGTGTTCTCGCAATGGTCATTGTGTTATTGATGTTTATTCTTATGGTGCTTTTGTGATGGTTGTCATGGTTTTGATGCTCCTACTAGTGCTTTTGCAATGGTCATCCTATTCTTGATGTTTTTGCTCCTAATGTTCTTGTGATAGTTGTTGTGGTCTTGAGGTTCTTGTTCCTAGTGCTCTTGCAATGGTTGTTTTATTCTTGATGTTCCTACTCCCAATGCTCTCATGACGGTAATTGTTTTCTTGATGGTCCATTTCCTAATCATCATGTTCTTGGTGCTCTTTTTTTTGGTCTTGGTCATCATGTTCTTAATGGTCTTGTTTTAGTGGTGGTCATTGTGTTTTTGATGTTTTAACTCCTAATGCTCCTGCAATGGTCATCATGTTTTATGATGTTCATATTCTTATTGCTCTTGTGATGGTCGTCATGTTCTTGATGTTCTTGCACATGGTCATCATGTTCTTGATGTTTTTATTTTTGTTGCTTTTGTGATGGTTTTCATGTTCTTAATGTTCTTGTTCCTACTCGTTGTGTTCATGATGTCTTCACTCTTGGTGTGTTTGCAATGGTCGTCATGTTCGGGATGTTCATGTTCTTGGTCAGCATGTTCCTAATGTTTTTGCTCGTAATTGTCATGTTTATGATGTTCTTGCTATTGGTGCTTTGGCAGTGGCCATCATGTTCCTAATTTTCTTGCTTTTAGTGCTCTAGCAATGGTCATCATGTTCCTAATGCTCTAGCTCATGGTTGTCATGTTTCTAATTTTCTTGCTCTTTATGGGATTCTTGACTATTAACCCTTACATTATTGCTCATTTTTCTTTAGCATGTTTGGAGTTTATGGAAGGTTTATAGAGATTCCAACATATGTGATTTTTCCCATTGAGCTTGGATTGGAAACAAAATGTTGTGGGTCTACTTCTAAACCTAAAGTTCATGCATAAATAACAATGGTTGAAAATACATCAACCATTAACCTAAATGATCAATGGTTTTTGTTGGCAAAACAAAGAGGCTATTAGAAAGTTAAAAGCCACATTGCCACATTTTGGTGCTAAATTTTGGTTTTTTTTTTTGTTGTCGATTTTTGGGCAATGGAACAATGAAAATTGGCACTTCTAAATTCTAAACCCTAACCCTAAGAAATGATGAACCCTTAACAATTGCTAGCATTCATGTCTGGGGTTCTTTCTTTTATTGCCACTTTGATTTGGGTTTTTCTTGCAGCTTGATTTAGGGTTTTTATGGTCTGAAATTTGGGGGTAAATTAAGGTTTTTTGGGGAGTTGGAATGAGGTTTTTATGAGTCTAAAATCATGGTATTTCGGGGGCTAGATTATGGTTTTTTGGGTGGGTCTGAAATAGGGGTTTTAGGGGACTAGAATAGGGTTTTTTGGGGGGCTGGATGATTATTTTTTGGGGAGTCTGAAAAAGGTTTTTTAACATCTAAAACAAGTTTTTTTGGGCTGAAGTAAGGTTTTATGGGGGTTCAATGAAGGTTTTTTTTGGGAGTCTATAATAAGGTTTTTGGGGCTTGATGTAAGGTTTTTGGCAGGTTGAAGTAAGGTTTTTTGGGATTTAAAATAGAGCATAATTGAGGGTCTTCAAGGGTTGCAAGACGCCTTTCAAGGTGATGGTTACAATTTTGGAAACCCAAGACGTGGAACCAACCACATGATAATGACAAGAAAAAAGGTTCTGAACTTCTAAGACATTCAAGCTAAATTTAGGGTTATCAAATAGGCTAGTTTGTACTAGTCGAGGATTTAAAACACTTCAATATTATTTTTTCCTTGAAATAATTTTTACTTGAATTGTCCATTAATTTTTTTCCTTTTCAAAAAAAAATCTTTTTTTTTGTTTTCTTTTGGGATTGTCCATTTTGATATTTTGGATGTTGGAACCAGAAATGGAGGTTATTCAAAACCAATGATTATTGAACTAAAAACTGAAAGTGGTTTAACTTGAAAATAACAAAAAAAAAACCAAAATCAGAACTGCTTTCCATCCAAGTACAAAGGCAAAAAAATTGGGCAAAATATGCTTAATGGTCCATAAAGTGTGGTGCCATGGGGAACAGATTGAGGAATGGGCTCACCCATCATGGATGAAAAGTTATGATGAGGGATGAATGTGCCCTCGAACTATACTATATATATTTTAAAAATTCCTAGAAGGTCTATACTTAAAAACTAAGTGGATTTATGTTCATGCCCCAGGGTTTTATTTTCCTCAAAAATTATTATAAGTTATAGGCCAATGTGCATCTCATATGCTCTTGTATGTCCTGCCCATCAAGTATGACTTCAAGTACATGCCTGCCCGATAGTGGTCTCTATCCTAGTGAAATTCCGGGGCTATCAAACTACATTCTGTGATATGAAGGAAAAGGTAAATGGGCAGGGCTTGTGTGTGGTAATGTTATTGTAGTTAGTGGTCAAATCATTTGTAATTTTCGCTTTGTTGTTGGCCTTGGCTACCATGGTAAGGATATTATTGTGTTTAGATTCATTATAGAGTATAGTAGCTTAAGGGATTTTGGCCCCTAGGTAATAATAATAGGCCTATTTTTATATGAGGATTTTTGAAAGATGATATTTTGGCTTGTGTTGAAAGTTGAGATTAGTTATAGAGTTATAATATTTGGAAGGATTTTGGTTTCTTTTAGAGGATTTTTTTGAAGATTATATTATTTTGCATGGTGAATTTCATGATTCTTCTTTTTGCATTAAGATACTTTTTAATGTAAATGGCAAGGCCATAGTGTGTCAAACCCCTTGTTGGTTTGGGCGTTCTCCTAGTTTTACATAATTGTCTTGTGCTAACACTTATATAATTTTTTTTTGTGTGCAATGTAACGACATTGGGAATTTTTGTATCCCTTCATGTGTTACCATACAATGTATGATTCCAAACAAAAATAAGTGTGAACTTCATCACCCATGCATGAATGTTGTGTAGGACGACATAGTGTCAAATTATCATCCATTTAGAAGGCTACCAAAGGAACTAAAATTGCAATATGAAAAGTAAACTCAAAACTCAACACATACACACACACACCATGTAAAAATTCCAGTCATCTCACAGGAACTGAAATTGCTTCGCAAGACAATTACAACATGACGCAAATACGAAGCAAATTGGTATTGAGATTGTGTAGCCTAAAAGCAATTCTCCCCACAAGACACAACACCATATTTGTAAAGTTTCTATATTGAAAGAAGCCATCATTTTAACCCAACCACTTGGTGCTATTTTACCCAACCACTTGGGGCTACTGCTACCCCTTTTCAATACTTGTTCAAGAGACCTTTTTGGGAGGAAAAGATTGTCCACATAGTGTATCATAACATCTCAATGTATCCACAAGGTGGAGGAGAACCAGTCTTTGTTGTTTTTTTTTTTTTTTTTTTTTTTTTTTTTTTGGGGTGTGAAAATTTGTCAAAAGGCGATACAATTATCTGAAAATGGAATACTCTCTAGCAAATTCCCCTTTTTTTTTTCTTTTAAAGTTTGCTTTAAAATGATAGAAAATTGTTTTTTTCTTGGGAATAGTGTCACCACATTTATTTCTACCCGGCTACAATTTTAAGAGTTCTCTAAGTCGAAAGTGGCCTAGGGATGCTCATCACCTTGGCTCCATCTGTAAATTGTTTTGGAAAAAAACACTCTCATTGTAATACAGCTTAACAACAAATGAAAACATCTTGACACTTTTTTAAATTATTCATGAAAGAAAGGGGACTTACCTAGTGTCAAGAGCCTTCAATTTTCCCATAACTATAAAATGAGTGAAGCTTAGGATTTGATTAAAATTTAACACTAAAAAAGAAATACATTGACATTATTAAATGGGAGTTGAAACT
>Ga0209208_10009877_pt1 | contig 12483 bp, 10 predicted proteins | sample S1TSphfallax_3_FD_187694 | JGI IMG/M metagenome (GOLD analysis project Ga0209208, IMG submission 187694) | Host-associated microbial communities from peat moss isolated from Minnesota, USA - S1T2_Fd - Sphagnum fallax MG (SPAdes) (version 2) | ecosystem: Host-associated > Plants > Peat moss >...
TTGGGCATTACCCGCCATAAAACATGGAGTTAATCATATCATAAACCTAATCATACATAAATCACACAACATTATCTAGGGGAAGATCTTAGAGCTATGATCCAAGAGTGAAAGATCTTACACCTATATTTAAGCATAAGACCTCTCCCTCGCTTAAATAGTAGAAGGTCCCACCTCTTTCCTATGAAGGATTTTGTGGATGTAAAGTGCCCCCAAAATACACTAGGATGTTTTTCCAAGTACCCTTCCAAAAGTTAACTAATAATCTTTGACAATTTTTTGGATGGCCAATTCTCCCAACATCTTTTCAAAGAATTACATAAATTGTAGATTTCATAACTTTTAGCACCAAAGAAGTTGTTGACATATTACTAACATGCAAAAGAAATTCTTATTATTTAATTTGTTCTATGGTCTAAATTTTTAACAAAAATCATCGACACAAAAGAATTTGATTTTTCTCACGTTAAAAGTTGTCACTCATGACACATGTGTAAGGTAAACTTTATAGTTTAATCTATTACAAATGTACAATATGTGATGTTTATTGTGACATACATTTTATTAAAATTTCAACTCGACATTAAATTATGGCATATATGATATGCACATGTGCTTTGAGGTGTTATTGGGAATGTCTTGGGGAACACTTGAGTAACCCTTTGGGAATTTGATTGGAACACACACCTGCCTTCCCCCAACCCATCACCTCAAAACTCAAAAGGAAAATAAAAATAAAAATAAATCTTGTTGGAATGCATGTCAAGGCTTCTCGTTAGCCGCATGAAATTTTTATTTTCAAAATTGTTTGTCACCATTTTCAACATAAGAGTATGGGTACTAGTTCATATTGTGTGAGGATTGAATCCATCAAAATCTTTTGTTTCATTCAATTTTTTTGTGCATGCATGGATGAAAACTAGGAACGATCATTGTTGATGATTCAATCTCCCAACCACTAGGGTTATTCAGCTATGCCTTCAAGAATTTTTTTCCAAAAGTAGAAAGATCCTTTTTTCATCTTCCAAAAATAAACCACCGAGATTAAATTGGCTTATTATGACTTTGATATTTACATAAGTAGATACATCCCAATTCCATTTAGGAATATTTAAAGGAAATAATAGAAACCAAGCATAAAAAAGAAAGGGCAAAAAAAAGGTGTTAAAAACTATGAGCTTTTCTCATGAAGAAGTAACCATTTTCCCAAAGTACATGCAACCCCCTTTTGCTTGTTTGGAAAAGAAATCTCAAAGTGTCAAAAAGTCTATTGATTTTTCGCAATATTCATCCATCTCAAAAATTTCATCATTTTTCACAATATTCATCTATCTCAAAAATTTCATCATTTTTCACAATATTCATCTATCTCAAAAATTTCATCATTTTTCACAATATCCATCTCATTTCCACCATTAAATTTATTTTTTTGGGGGCGAAATTTTGCACCATGGCAACCCCAAAAATAATCCATTGTGAATTGTACTTAGGGTTTTCTTGGAAAAAATACACAAAAGTCCCCATATTTTGAGAAGGAAAAAAAAAGAGTTAGAAGTTGCATGATTTAGATAACAAGTTTCCTGTAGGTCGCCAAAACTAGGCAGGATTCCCAAAAATTCTACAATACTGGATAGCCAAATTTGGCTAATCCATCTCCACCTAGTTTTTTTCTTAAAATTAAAAAAATTAAAAAATTAAAAATCCCCTGATTTCCACTAGGAAACTTTTGGGCGTTTGAAAAGGAATTACTAGAAAGTGTTCGAAAATATCCCAAACTATCAAAAATTATCACCTTTTTGTTGGTATAAATATCAACAAACACAAGGGGGGGCCTTGGCTTTCTTCATGCAGAAGTTGGGGTCTTTCTTGGCTTTTCATCCAAAATGTCAAGTATTTATTTCCACAAATAAAGAGAAGTTGGGCATAATATATTTTTCATCCAAAATGGGAAGTGTTTCCCGAAATAAAGGAAAGTTGGGCATAATTTGGTTTTTCATCCAAAATGGGAAGTGTTTCCAGAAATATAGGAAAGTTGGGCTTAATTTGGCTTTCCATCCAAAATGAGAAGTTGGGGTTTAATTTGGTCTTTTCATCCAAAATGGGAAGTATTTCCAGAAACATAGGGAAGCAAGTTGGGTTTAATTTGGTCTTTTCATCCAAAATGGGAAGTATTTCCAGAAATATAGCGAGGCAAGTTGGGGCTTAATTTGGTCTTTTCATCCAAAATGGGAAGTATGTCCAGAAATATAGCGAGGCAAGTTGTGGGCTTAATTTGGTCTTTTCATCCAAAATGGGAAGTATTTCCAGAAATATAGCGAGGCAAGTTGTGGGCTTAATTTGGTCTTTTCATCCAAAATGGGAAGTATTTCCAGAAATATAAAGGAGTTGGGGCTTTAATTTGGCTTGTCATCCAAAATAGGAAAATATTTTCAGAAATAAATGGAAGTTGTGGGCCTTCAGAATTGGGAAGTGTAACAAAAATCTTTCGAATTCCTTTGCAAGAATGCGCTTGACGTCCTCCTCCAATTCTTAACTTCCTTTTGTTTGTATTTTGCGTTCTGTTGCACACCAGCAGTCTTCGCCAACAATCCATTTCCCACGCATTTCTGAGGCCCTCGCTACGAGCTCCGGGTTCAAGGATTCTCTCTAGCAAGTCTCAGTGTAGACCGCGACGAGACGAGACAAGAGCAGACCAGACGACGTTATGATGGCAGACACACCAATGTGCATTCCACAAATTCTGGCACAGAAGTTTTCGTTGCGGATTTTGCCATACCTGACAATACTGCAAGTCTTCGGAGCTCTAATACTTGTGGTAACTGCACCTGTGATCGCAGCAACAGCAACAGTGTCTGAAGGAAGTCCGACTTCTGCAACAGCCGAAGTCCCTACTCTGCATCAACAGGTCGTCGGCGCCTTGCGAGCGGCAGGGAGATTCGGAGCAGTGTCAGGAATACTAGATAGTTTGACAAACGTGGACGAGATCATCAAGCCGGACATTACCTTGTTTGCTCCTGACGATACTGCCTTCGAGAATGTGCTCATGAATTCCTCGTCGGTGCTAACGACCTTGCTGAACTACCAAACCGCAAGTCGATTCTACTCTTTTCAAGATCTCATGAGCTTGAGAGCTGGAGACAGAATACCAACAGTGACGCCGGGAATCTCCATCCTCGTCGTCAGTGTCAATGGCCTCAATTACCGACTCGACGATGCTTTTGTTGTAGCCCCGGATCTGTACACAAACGGCACTGTAGTAGTCGCTGTTCACGGCGTCAGTGCCATCTTCTCTACTCGACAATACAACACAGCGACACTGGGACCGGTACCAGCGCCAGCTCCTATCGCCGACGCCGCTGCAGCAGCAGCTCCCGCACCTGTTTCGACTTCCCCGACGACAGTCCCCGACACAGCAGCTTCTTCTGCATCAACTCCCGCCACCGGTTCCAACGTTGATTCTTATACCGATACTGCACGCACAACAAGAGCTCATTCCCTGGTCACTTTCATACTAGCGATGGGAGTCGTTGCTGCAATCACGCTTCTCTGATCTCCATGGTAAGCTTGTTCTCAGCAGTCTGCAGATTCGGCCGGCTATTGTGTGTATGCGTTAGTACGCTCACTTTACTGGAATGCAGCGGATTTGCACGCTCAAATCAAGCAAATGAAGCTTCTCTCTTGCTCACAGCAACCCCATCACCAACACATTTCGATCAACAATATCAGCAGAAAAGGACAATGACAACAGCAACAGCAAAAGCAGGTGCATCTCTCTCTTCCCTCCTATCGCACCTTTGAGAGAATTGTGACAGCAAATTCTTCAGGAAACATGTGACAGAAAAAACTTCGTCAGCGATTCTTCAGGAAACATGTGACAGCAAAACTTCGTCAGCAAATTCTTCAGGAACCATGTGACAGCAAAACTTCTTTAGCAAATTCCTCAGGAAACATGTGACAGCAAATTCTTCAGGGAACAATTGACAGCAGATGCTTCAGCAAATTTTTGAGGAAACGTTTGGGTAGTGGTGATTAATTCTAGCGGGGACTTCTCTTGGGACAAATGTTTTTTTTCTTTTGTACTTGAAATTGCTGCAGCTATGATCTCCATTTTGTAAAGAATGCAAACCCTGATGCAACCCTAATTTCTGTGGCCTGCTTAGTTGATGACGAGGGGGGTTTTTTTTTTCTTTTGAATTTGCAAAAGTGGTAAAGTTTTGCTATAAAAATCCACTTTTCACAACTGCAAAAAATCCCCTGTATTTCCAAGTTTTTGTTTTTCAAAAGAGGATTTTAATACTGCAAACTAGAGAAAATTCACCACCAAAATTCATCACTAGAACTTGAGCAACACATCAAATTCTATGGCCCAAAGTGCATTTTTCACCCTTCAAAATGCAATGCCATTCACAATGGGAAATGGCTGGGCTAGCTCAGAGGTCTTGTGACTCAAGTAAAGCAACCAAGAATACATGGTTATGACTCAGGACTATTTTGTGTTAAACAATCCAAAAGCCCAATTGAAGCTCTTTCTTCTTTCTAATTGCAGTAGCTGATGTGGGGGCAAATTCAATGGCGAATATGAAATTGCCCCATTTTAGTTCTTGCCATTGAAGTAGCCTATATGGTGCGAGTTGAAGTAACTATTAAACTCTAACTTTTCAAGCTGGGAATTGAATGTCAAAATTAATGAAAAGAAGGAGAATTTGTATTAGTCACAGTCCTTAATGTGATTGCATAAGAGCATCTCCACGGGTGCTCAATATGTCACTCTGGATAATAAAATTAAATGTCTAAGTTTAGCTGTTTTTTTTTTTTCTGGCGACCCGAATAAAACTGTAACTGGAACTGCATATACGTGGGATCTACGAATAGCAAATCACCTGGACCAATCATTATAATCGACCAATCAAAGATACTGATCCGCAGTTAGGTCCAATTTATTACACTCTTTTTTGGAGGTGCACCACCCACACGAATTTGGTGCAGAAAAACCAATTTCCTGAGCTAAACTGACACATTTCGACATTTTTGTCACTAAATTTTACTGTGTGGAGTCACATACTGAGCACCGTTGGAAATGCTCTAACACAGTAATTTCATTGCAAATGCTTAAGATTTGTCAAAATTAGTGAATAGAAGTAGAATTTGTATCAGTCACAGCGCTTACTATGATTGCATTAACACAGTAATTTCATTGTGAAATGCTTATTAAATTTTTTGAATGGGTCTCTCTCTATCATCTATTGAAAAGTTGTAAGGGAGGTTCATTTGCGAGTGAGTTCTCCCAAGGGAGCAGCACTCAAGGGCATATGAGCCCCCAGGGTGTTCCCAAACCTCGGAAGAATACAGGAACCTCCCCTTACATAAACAACTCTCTTTTCATTTCATTTCCATGGGAATGTGGGAAAATAGGCACACTACCCATATGGCATTTCTGAATCTTATGTGGTGGATTTGTGAAGAGGACGAAGCCACGAAGTCAGTACCACTGCTGCTTCAACTAGCTTGCACAACAATAGATGAAAGAAATAATCTTTTAAAGAGATTCCATGGAATAAATCATAATACTGAATAATAATTATCCATTTTCCATTCCCATACTTTCATTATAAATCTCTATGGATTTTAGCCTTAAAACAAGGCCCGTGTCACTGGCTGGTGTTACCATGAATTTTTTTTTATTTTTTTTTTTAAGCACATATCTTATGAATGGTACTTATTTATTTATTTATTTTAAGTTTAGATTTCAAAGATCTTCTTCACGTTGTTGATGAACGAAAAAAAATATGCAAAATTTTGATTTGTTAAAATTTGGATCCATGAAAGTTATGTTCAACTAAGGGAAAAGACAAACTACAAAGGCAGGGCCAAAAGTCCCTTGAAACCACGAGTGTACTCTATAATGAATCTCAATTTCTCCCAAGTTCTTCTTGTTGACGAAAAGCTCCATTTCTGGTTTCTCGAATTTCTCAGAGTTGAGATTAGTGTGCAGATTTTTTCCTTCAGCAGTTTGCGAACATTACGTACATCATCATTTCGTCTTTCAGATTCGGCAGCAAGCTGCCAAGAGATTATCGAATAGTGTTGATGTGTTCTTGAGGGTTTGCTTTCTTTTGCAGCATTTCCTATGGTCAGGAATCTCTGAAACATTCCTTCTTCAGCTGTTGTTTCGCAAGCTAGAACCAGTACTGTGATTATTCCATGGAGGCGTTGGCTGCAGCAAAGCATTTGACAGCTCTGCATGCCGTGCTCCCACAGCAAGCCTCGAGAAAGAACGAGGGAGGAAATTGGAGACGAGCAAGAACTTGTTGTTTCAGAAGAGCCCCGTCATGGCGCAGACAACCAGCATCCCTAATACCAAGAGCCACAGTAACAGTTCCCGGAACTACTTCAGGGAAGTCTTCTGGAGCAGCAGAGATCGAAGATTATGAGACAGCATCGAAGGCTGAAGAAACAAGGGATTTGGTTTCCAGAAATGGAGGGGGATTTCAGCCAGGTGAAGTGGTGGACGTGGTGGTGATCGGGGCCGGCATCGGAGGTCTTTGCTGTGCTGCGTTGCTTGCAAAATATGGCTACAAAGTGGTGGTGTGTGAGAGCCATGATATCGCTGGTGGTGCGGGTCATGCGTTTGTGAGGCAAGGCTTCCATTTCGATTCCGGTCCCAGTTTTCACGCCGGTCTCTCCATCAAGCCCTCTATAAACCCACTGAAACAAGTCAGTATTGCCTCTCTATGTCTCTTCCTTTCTTTCTTTCTTTGTGCTGTGAAGGGATTGCTGGGTTTAGGCTCAAAGAGGTAGGTACACATGGAATACTTTTGTAGAAGGAACCAAAAATTCGGATTGCTGCTATGCAGTCATCAATTCCTTGTGATCTTCTTCAAAGATTTTCGATGCCTGAAATATGCAGCAATTAGTGGAACTCAGTACCGCTTTCTCCTTCACAGGATTTGCTCAAAGACAGAATCCAAAAGCAAAGAAACTGAATGTATTGTAGGGGTCATAGATTGACCACCTCCCACGATGTGGGACATTCCCAGTGAATGGTCTTTATCCATACATGATCAGGTAGGAACAACATCCTGTGGAAATCCAAGGGTTTTGGGTTTTGGCTACTGTAGGGAGAAGAACAGTTCCTTGCAAGGAGGGTTGCAAATGGACTCATAAGCCTGGGAACAGTGCATTTGTAGGTTTGAATGGATCAAAATTGATTAACCTAGATAGAGATTCATGTGCAACTCCTGATTTTGCATCTTTCAATGTCTCTTGAAGCTTCATCAGATTTGTTCTTGTTAAGGTGGTTCACTTGGATGTCAATTGGTGAAATAGGAATATGATATCAAGGGATATGGCAGAAATGCACTTGGGTCCCCTGATTTGCATCCATGCACTTGAGTTTGGGCACACTGGATTGACAGCATGCAATTTGAGAATAATTTCAGGTGTTAGATGCACTGGGTGAGGAAGTCAAATGTGTGCAGTACAAAAGCTGGATTGGTTATTTGCCTGAGGGCATTTTCAAGTTCACAGCAGATGAAAAGGCATACGAAGCAGAGATTCACAGGGTTGGTGGGGCCAGAGCAGCAGCAGAATGGAGAGAATTAGAGAATAAGATGGAGCCCCTGGCTAGGGCAGCCATGGCTCTTCCTGCTGCAGCCTTGAGACCGGACCCTGCAGTAATATTCACAGCAGGAAGATTTTTGCCTCAGCTTCTTCCATACCTACCAGCCACAGCAAACTTGCTTGCTCCTTTCTCAAAAATTGTTGACCAGGTGAGCAGAAGCAGATTTGGTTTCTATTTGTGACAGCTAATGAAGTAACTGCTGATGGACATAAAGTCCAGCCCCAAGAGGGTCTGGCTATACTTCATGCATTTGTGTTCATGAATTTTTGACCTCTACCCCAGGAAACAACATGCAGTACACTAGGGTTGGCTGGCACCAAACTCATACATGTATTTTGCTGCAGGAATACTGTTTCTTAGAAGCCTTTTAGGTGTATGTGCATATGAACTGTTGTTGAAATTCCTCCAGTGTCTCAGGACATTGCTACTTGTGTCTCAAATTGAGGAGCTGCAGATTTACAAGTACACCTTTTGCTTCAAATGTTGAAGGACTCAAGTTGAATGTGTTATTCCAGGTTGTCAAAGATCCCTTTTTGAGACGACTGATTGACCTCGAGTGTTTTGTGCTGAGTGGGCTTTTAGCAGACAGGTGTGCTCTCTGTTGATGCATTCTTCCCTTCCTCTGGGATTCTTTACAGAGTTTGATAATATGCAAGAGAGCACCAGTTGTAGACATAGAACATTCAGGTTGTCTGAGTTGACTTAGAAGGTACCTTGATGCTGTTGGCTTTGTTTGGTACAGCACAATCACTGCAGAAATGGTGACAATGTTCAAAGAGCGCCACCGCAAAGGGGGTTCCATTGACTATCCTTTGGGAGGTGGGGGAAGTATCATTGATGCACTGACCAGAGGCTTGGAGAAACATGGGGGTCGGTTGTTGCTCCGCTCGCATGTGGACGAGATTTTGTTAGAAGGGGGTTGTGCTGTAGGTTAGTCTTTCCTCATGAGTGACCACTCAATATCACCCTTTGCCATTTGCTCCAGAGTTGATTATGTTGGAGCACATGGATGACATGGAGCAGCAATTACACCAGCAACGAAATATTCAGGTTTCCCTTGTATCTGATACATCCTGTGAGAAGAATGTGTGCTTCACAATGAACCAATGGATTTGAACAAGTAATTGGTGCATCCCTGTCCACACAACATGATGGCCTTATAAACAACCATTTTGTGCTTATCATTGTTGGCCGTGACTATTGATTACTTTCATGCAGCCCAGGTGGAAGGTCTGAACCACTGTCCCACTGACTATCACTGCTGCAGGTGTCAGAGTGCATCCCACGTATGGCTCAAAGAAAGGCACACCGTACACAATACGAGCAAGCAAGGCAGTGGTGTCAAATGCCTCAATATGGGACACAGCAAAACTGTTGCCCAAAGGATCTACCCCATGTCAATCTTACAGAGACCAAGCAAACTCTACAAGAAAAACAGAAAGTTTCATGCATTTGCATCTGGGTATAGATGCCTCTGGCCTGCAGACAGACCTGGAGTGCCATCATCTTGTGCTGAATGATTGGGGAGTTGGTATAGGTGCCCCTCAAAATGTCTGCTTAGTGTCAATTCCTACCGTATTTGACCCCACACTTGCTCCCCCTGGATGCCATGTCATACATGCCTATACAGCTGGTAATGAGCCGTACAGTATATGGAAAGGCATGGACCGGGCCAGTCCTGCATATGAAGCACTCAAGGAAGAGCGATCTCAGGTATGCACTGTCATCCCCTCTGTCCTCCCCTTGATCCACAATGCTAGTGATAATCAACAAGACAAGTTGTTATCTGCCTAACTTGTGCAGTGAACTGTTGATGGTTTGGAGGAAAAATTTAGCAATTGCTTATATAGACACCTTCTAAGACATTGAGCAGGCTGATTTGTTCTTTAGTAGGTGGCATCCCTTTCCATACTGATGAAATGATCAAAGCAGGTACTGTGGGAGACCTTGGAGAAAATTATACCTGACATAAGGGATCGTGTGAAGCTCAAACTAGTGGGAACTCCACTTACTCACGAACGCTATTTGCGGCGAAGTGAGGGTACATATGGACCTGCAGTTAGAGCAGGAAAAGAGTCATTTCCAGGCCCAGCTACAAACATTCCTGGCCTCCTGTGCTGTGGTGATAGCACTATGCCAGGTATTGGAGTCCCTGCTGTAGCAGCATCAGGAATGATCACAGCCAATTCTCTTGTGCCTGTGTGGCAACAATGGGGCCTTCTCAACTCACTTGAAGTGGTTGCCTGAGGTTGGCCTACTATTTTCTTCACAACTAAGCAGATGACTTATAGCTCAGAAAATTAGTTCGACCAAATGGACTTCAGTGAGTCCAAGATTCTTCTTCCTATTCCTTTTGTTATCCTACTGAATACCATGGGGAGAATTCTCCCTGCTCAAATCTAATGTCCTGCATGATGAATAAATCAGCATTTCTATTTCAAATGGATGCCATTGTCTGATGGGAGAATGAATCGGATAGCACAGAGGACCTGTACATGTGAGGACCACATGAACAACCAAACTCTTCTCTGGCAGGTAATCTTGGCCTGCTTCTATTTGAACTCAGAATCCCATCTTTAGATGTAACCCTTCTCCCCTTTGTTTACTCTCGTTCCATTTCTTTAGTTGAGTTGGAAGGTTTGAAGTCTGGGTCCAAGGAATGCGTACTTAGAATGATTGAAGGCATGAAATTTACCAAGAAGATGCAACATGATGATGAGGTTCTTTGCATGAAGTAGTGAAGATTGCACAAAGGATTCTTCTATTAAGAAATTGTTTATGGGCGCTTGACACACACATACAATTACATCATGCCAACATTGAAAGTAAACTGCAAAACAAACAATTAAAATAAGAAGGAACTCCGACATAGAGATCCTTCAGTTGGTCTGAGGATAAAATAACCGAATGTTGTTTGGAATTAGATTGAAATTCTCATTACTATGAATAGTTTGCCCTTTTTGAGTCATTGTGACCCACCACCCAAATTGAGGGGGGTACCATGTGTGACAGGTTTGGAATTCATTCAGCCTTTGGTATGTTTAATATCTGCTACCCTCCCCAACATATATCCAGTACCAATAAACACAAAGAACATTGCAAAATTTTCCTTCGTGTTTTAAGTGTCCTTAAAGCAACCAAAATAATGGCTTGTACACAACACTTTGGATGAAGTACAATCTTCAAATAGTGCAAAACTGGGTTTGGACCAGCGTTGTGTGTATAAGTGTCGATAGCCATATATATGGTGTGTAAATCCAGTGTAAGTATAACACTTACACATCCAAATCTTTTACATTTATATGGTTTTACACTTACACAAATGTAAATGAATATTATACACTTACACTCGCACAGAGTGTAAATAAATTTCATTATGGGATTTACACATAAATGTGCACACGATTGGATATAGTATTGTAGTACCTTGGCCATTTCAACACATGTTCGTCAAATAATTAATTAATTTTGAAAAATTCATTTCAACAAATGAAATATTCCTAAATGAAATATTCACCCTTATCCTTCACAATAATTTTTTGATTTGGAAGAAATAATTTTTGATCATATGGATGCAAAAGTCCTTCATTTGGATGAAGTGTACACATACTTCAATTTATATCTCTTGTGAGGGTGTTATCCAAATCAAAATACTTGGCCACCAAAAGGTTATGTTGTAGTAACTCAAATGCATACAACCCTACCCATTGTTTACGCCACATTTTTTTTTAAGTGACAAATCAACCCTAATTTTTGTATAGGTAAAAGGTTAAAAGACGTGGGATTTTTTTTTGGGTAATCGTTTGTTTTCCCAAGATCTGAACATTTCAAATTGATCATGAGCCCCATTGGATAAAAGAAAATTATTTCAACGCATTATTAGTGTCCTTTTTTGTTGAAGCTCCATCCATCAACTCCAAACAAAACTATGAAACAAATGTCATTGTATGATCAGCTCATTGCAAAACAACAACAAAAAAACACAAATGATTTGGTGATCAAACTTTGTGATTTGTGAATTCAAGTCGCTCAACATTTTGATTCCGTTCTACCCTCCCTCAAACCATCAATATTGATTTCATGAAGTTGTGAGCTTGTGCTATCATGGGCGGTGGCCATGGTGAACAAGCTTTGTTGGCTTTGCATGGGTGAAAAATGATATCCCCTACAATCCAATTTCATATGTGGACTCGGTGGGTTCAATATGATTTTAGTCACATAATCAACATCCAAGGGTCGAGGTTTTATCTCCTTCAAATTGGTTATACATATTACCATTTTAACATTTGTAGTAGTAACTCAGATTTATTTTATTTTATTTTTAGCTGAAATAAATTTTTAGTTGCTTTTTTGGAAGCTTTTGAATTTTTTCGTTTGAATTTTTTTACAAAAATACATAAAATTTGAAAAAAAAATGAAGAAAATATTTTTTAAATCACTATATTTCTATACATGATTCAAATAGGTAGCCAAAAAAATGTAAGGATGTTTAAACTTTTTTCCATTCATATTTTGTAATAGCCAAACTTGGCAGCTACATTGGCTTATGGATGATTGCCAGCCTCAGCTATATAAAAAAACTTGACTAAATTTGTTTGTACCTTTAAAATCAATTTATGGCAATTTCAGCCTTTTGTGGCCATATATGTCCAATATATACAAAATGCACATGATGCAAGCTCAAAGCAAATTTGGGTGCAAGACTCTAGTGGTAATACATTTTGAGGATATTTTTGCAACAATTTATTTCATACCATTTTAGCCACATAAAGGACTAACCTAACCTTGTAAGTTTTCCAGAAGTTTTGAATTTTGGGAATGGTCATAGCTAGTAGATCACATATCCACAAAAAAAATTATTT
>Ga0209208_10009878_pt1 | contig 12482 bp, 7 predicted proteins | sample S1TSphfallax_3_FD_187694 | JGI IMG/M metagenome (GOLD analysis project Ga0209208, IMG submission 187694) | Host-associated microbial communities from peat moss isolated from Minnesota, USA - S1T2_Fd - Sphagnum fallax MG (SPAdes) (version 2) | ecosystem: Host-associated > Plants > Peat moss >...
CGGAAGAGCTGGCTGTGCGCATGGATCTGACGCCCAGCAAGGTGCGCCGCGTGCTGCGCATTGCGCAGGAGCCGATTTCGCTGCAGACGCCGGTGGGTGAGGAAGAAGAATCGAACCTGGGCGATTTTTTGGTGGACAGCCGCATGGTTTCGCCTTCGGAGGCGGTGATCAATTTGAATTTGCGTGAGCAGACGGCGGAAGTGCTGAAGACGCTGAGTCCGCGCGAAGAGAAGATTGTGAAGATGCGGTTTGGCTTGCAGGATGGCAGCGAGCACACGCTGGAAGAAGTGGGCCAGAATTTTGCGGTGACGCGTGAGAGAATTCGGCAGATTGAAGCGAAGGCGCTGCGGAAGCTAAGGCACCCCAGCCGCAGCCACCGGTTGCGAAATTTTTTGGAAAACGGAGCGCCGTCTACATAGTTAACCTAAAGATGCGGGCTGACCGAGCCGGCATCTTTAGATTAATAAAAAGCTCTAGCCTAACGCGCCGCCACCGCAATCGCCGCCGAAGTCACCAGCGTTTTCCGCACATTCGTGCCCGTCCGCCAATTCACCTGCGGCATGAACAACGATTGATCCACGCGGTCCTTGTACCGAACTGCAATATTCATTAGCGAATCCAGCAGCGAATCCGACAGCAAATGCGGCTGCAGCCCCAAATCCAGCAGCTTGGAATGCTTGGCATTGTAGTAATGCTGCTCGGCTTCCACGCGCGGATCAGCCATCTGCTCAATCTCCACATTCAAGCCGAACTTCTTTCCAGCCGCCTGCACCAGCTCCGCCAATTGCAGCACCGAAAACTGTTCCGTGAACTGGTTATACACCCGGCACTCGCCTGGAGCAGCCGGGTTCAGACAGGCCAGTTCCACGCACTTCACAGTGTCGCGAATATCCAAAAACCCGCGCGTCTGGCCGCCCTTTCCGTAAACCGTCAGCGGATGCCCCACCGCCGCCTGCACGCAAAAGCGGTTCAGCACGGTGCCGAAAACTTCGTCGTAATCAAAGCGGTTAATCAGCGCCTCATCCTGCGCCACTTCATCCGTCACCGTGCCATACACCACGCCCTGGTTCAGATCCGTCGCGCGCAGCTTCCAGATGCGGCAGGCAAACATCATGTTGTGGCTGTCATGCACTTTCGACAGGTGATAAAAGGAGCCGGGCTGCTTGGGAAACGGCAGCACGTCCTTGCGGCCATTGTGCTCAATTTCGATGTAGCCTTCTTCAATGTCGATGTTGGGCGTGCCATATTCGCCCATGGTTCCCAGCTTTACCAGGTGGCAATCCGGGGAAATTTCCTTCAGCGCATACAGCAGGTTCAGCGTGCCGACGACGTTATTCACCTGCGTGTCCACCGCGTGCTTGCGGTCAATCATGGAAAACGGCGCGGACCGCTGTTCGGCGAAATGCACAACGGCTTCCGGCTCGAACGACTTCACAAAGGAAGCCAAAAATTCATAATCCGTCACGTCGCCGACGAACAGCTCAATCTGGCGTCCGCTCAATTCATTCCAAACGCGCAGCCGCTCTGCCAGCGGCCGAATGGGGGTCAGCGTTTGCGCTCCCAGTTCGTGGTCCCATGTGCGGCGCACATAGTTGTCAACAATCGCCACCGCGTGCCCCTGCGCGGACAAGTGCAGCGCCGTCGCCCATCCGCAATATCCATCACCACCCAGTACGCCAATCTTCATTAAATGCAAACGCTCCCTGTCTTGAAAACTATCCCCGCTGGCGGCAACCAGCCACTCTATATCAGACCAAAATCAGCGGACTGATGTAACCTCATCCAGATTAAACTGTCCTAGTTTCGGCTCTGGTACTGGTTCCTAAATTGCTGGTAAATGAGGTGGAACTCACCAGCGCGACTCCCAGAAACACCAAAATCGTCCCGGCCCAGTGCTGCGCACTCACCTGTTCCCCCAAAAAAACACGGCCTAGTACTGTTGACAAAATATATCCCACCGCCGTGAGCGGCAATACCACGCTCAAGTCCGCGATGCTCAGCAGCGCCATGCGCGTCAGCAACGACAAAACCAGCATTAGGATGCCTGCTGACACGAACGGGTTGGCAAAGGCGAACAGATACGGCAGCGGGTTGAGCGCCAGTTCCGTCGGGAAGTGCTTCATCCCGAAGGCCAGCGACAGGTTGCCGAACGGCCGCAGCAGCACCGTCAGAATCAGCATCCGCAAGGCGTGGCCCCGGCTGGAAGAATCAGTCACTGCTTTTTATTGTAAAGGTCCGCCTGGCGAGCAGCTTCCAACTTCGGCCAACTTCGGGGCCAACTTCGGGGACGGAGAGGTATGGTACGAAGTGAGAAAAAGCGGAAATCGCGGCAACTCCTGAGGCATGGCTAGATTTGCAAGGGCTGTCGCCGCAGGCGTGGCACACCACATTACGCAGCGGGGCGTTGACCAGCAGAAAGTGTTTTATGCGGACGCGGACCGGCGGACGTATCTGGATTGCCTGGGAAGGTATTGTTCGCAGGCGGGTGTGCGGATTCTGGCCTATTGCTTAATGAGCAATCACGTGCATCTGGTGGCGGTTCCGGAGGAGGCGAAGGCGCTGGGAGTGGCGTTGCGGCGCGCGCATGGGCGGTATTCGCTGTACTTGAATTCGCGGCGGCAGCGGGTGGGGCACCTCTGGCAAAACCGGTACTATTCCTGCGCGATGGATGAGAAGCATCTTTGGGCGGCGATTCGCTACGTGGAGCGGAATCCCGTTCGGGCAAATCTGGCAGTACGGCCAGAGGAGTATGAGTGGTCGAGCGCGGCTGCGCATATCGGCTTGCGGAGCGAAGGGCCTGATTCGGTCCTGGATTGGCAATTTCACGCAAATTCCGGCGGGAATGAACGGTGGATTGAGCTGCTGTCGGAGCCAGACGAATTGCTGGCTATTCGAAGCTTGCAGCGCGGGACGTTTACGGGGAGGCCGGTGGGCCATTCGGACTTCGTGTCGAAATTGGAGGAGCAATTGGGCAGACCGCTGGCGCCGAGACAGGGAAAACGACAGATGTCGGCGGCAGCGGCGGCGGGTGGATGAAAAGTGGAAACCGCCACTTCGTACCATATCTCTCCGTCCCCGAAGTTGACCCCCGAAGTTGACCCGAAGTTGACCCGGGGAAGGGTTTCTGTTGGGTGACTGTCCCCGTATTTCTTTCTTTATGGCGAGACTTCGAAGTCGGCGGTGCGCAGGGCGGTCAAGTTGCCGGCGTCGTCCTTGGCCTCGAACTCGGCGCGGTAGGAGCCGGGGCCTAACTCCTTGGATGGAATTCGCAGCCCGACGGGGATGACGGCGTTCCCTGCCCTGGCGTATTGCGCCATATCCATTGCGCCGCTGTTGATTTTGGGCTGGTTGGTTTTCTTGTCCAGAATGACCATCTGCAGAATAACTTTGTGCGGCTTTTCGTCGAGCAGTGAGGGCTCATAAATTTCGAGATAGAACGCGCCGGGACCGTCCTTTTGAAAGACGTTGGATGCGCCGGGAGTCATCTCCACGCCTCCGACGATCATTGGTGTTTTGTCGGCCAGCAGGGTGGCGTCCAGAGACGCGTCCAGGTCATTCACCTTGCGCATCTGGCGGCTCATGGCCACGCCGCTGAGGCTGAATTTTTTGCTGTCGTAAGTGTCCACCAGCAAGGGCGACTCCAGCTTGCCGAAGCCTTCGCCGCTGGCGCTGAAGACCACTTTCAAGTTGTAGGTGCCGGAAGCGACGTCGAATTGGGCTTCATAAGGAATGGGCTTTTCCTGGAACTGCTCCACTTCCTTCTTGTTGTCGAATTCCATCTTGAGCGTGTCGCTGAATTTGGCGGCCACGCTGCCGTCGGAGTTATAGGCAATGCCCAGCACATCCATGTCGGCGTGCAGCTTGCCTTTTTCTTTTTTGAACTTCAGGGCATCGGGAGGAATTTCCATGGCCACGTCGACACGCGCGGTGTTGGGGGCGGTGAAGAAATAGGCGGTTTGCATTTTGGCGGCGACGGTTCCGGGGGCGGCAGACGCGGCGCGATTTTCAAGATCTTTTCCCTTGGCGGTTCCGGCCAGCAGGTCGACCGGCTTCATGCTGCAATAGCCGGTGCGCGAGCGAATGTTGGTGCCGCCGCGATCGAGCTTGACTTTCAGTTCGTGACAGGAACCATCTTGCGTGTCGCTGTCGGGCGAATAACCGAGCACATAATATTCGTTCAGCTCATTGGCGATGCGGTCGAGGCCGCCCAGCAGGTCGTTGGTGTTGACGATGACGAAGCCGCCGGTGCCCTGAGCCAGGGCGTAGAGGACGTCCTGCTGGCTGGTGACGTCGGGCATGTGGGGAACAATGGAGCGCGGCTGGGCCATGGGATTGGTGCTGGTGAGGCCGGTTCCGCGCGTGGGCACGTTTGTTGTTCCGCCGGTTCGGACGGGCGCGGTGGGAGTGGTTGTGCCGGTGCGGCCGGTGGTGGGGGCAGTTGTTCCTCCGGACCTTTGATAAGCGGCGTTGACCAGAACGGCGCGCGTGTTGGGTTCACCGAATCTTGCAGCTCCCGGCATGGTGGTGACCAGGCCGCGCACGTCTATGGGATAAACGGCCACGTTCGATTTGTTGCAAACGTCAATGGCGGCGGTGAGTTCCGAGCGCAGCTCTGAATCGAGCTTGAAGCCGCCGCTGAGGAAGATGAGCGTCTTGCGGCCCGGCACGGTGCTGAGGCTTTTGGCCAGGCTGCGCAGACCGAGAAGAACGGTGCGCGCGCCGAAGTTTGTTTCGGCGCGAGACAACGCCGCGCCGCCGGCCGCATCGGTGTTGGCGGCCACATTCGAAAATTTCACGCCGCTTACCACTTGTTTCAGGCGCTCGGCGTCGGAGGTGAAATTTTGGGCAATCTGCAAGCTGCCTCCGAAGTTCACAATGGCCATGAGGCGGTTGGGCGCGGTGTTCTTGTCCAAGAAACGCAGCGCGGCTTGGCGAGCTTGCGCCTGGTCGCCGAAGCCTAGCGTGGAGTTATCGAAGAACAGCACGATATAGTGCTTGCGGTTGGCGGCGGGCGAAGCGGGATCGGATTCGGCGGAAAAGGTTTCAATGGTCTGTTCGTTCTTGTCCTCCCACAGGCGGAAATCCTTTTGAGTCAAGCCGCGAACGTAGTCGCCTTTCTTGTCGGTAACGACGACGTCCACCAGCACAAGTTTCTTTTCTGCGCGAATGACATCTTGCGCATTGGCCGTCATCAAAACACAAAGCATGAAGCAAATTACCCGCATCATTTTCCCCTAAAATGGAATATCAACAGCGCCATTGCGCGCTGCCATGGCCTGCCCCTCAGAATCACGCACCACAAGCCGGACGACATAAGTTCCGGGCTTCACATCGAAATTTGTTTTCACGGTAATGCCGGACTCCAGCCGGGCCAGCGTCTGATCGCGCAGCCGCATTTCCACATTTTTGGTCATGCCGGTGATGTAGTTGCCGTTCCGGTCGAAGAGCACGGAGACCACGGTCAGGTTATCGTTGTTGCGGCCTTCGACCTTTTTGAAGCGCAGGCGGCGCAGGTCGACTTTGGCGACGATGGTGAGCTTGGCGGAATCGGCGGCGGGCTTGAAGAACTGGGTTTGCAAGTCGACGGGAATGTCGCGCAGTTCGTCGCGCGAAAAGACGGCGTCCTGAATGTCGGCCTTGGCGTCGGCTTCGGCATCGCGGCCGCGCTTCACGGCATAATAGCCGCGGCGCGCCTGAATGCTGCCGTCTTTGCGGGTGGCGATAGTGATTTTCAGGCGATGAAAGCTGCCGTCGGGCTTCAGGGCTTGCGGCGAGAAGCCCAGCACATAAGACACTTCCGGAGCGGCCGCCACTTGCGTGAAGCCGGCAGCGAGGTCGTTGTTGTTGTGGAAAAAAGTGCCGCCGGTGCCGTCTGCCAGTTCGGCCAGGACGTCTTCGCTGGCGAGGGCGCTTTGGCTGAAATATTGCGAGATGGAATTTTGCGCCGCAACACTGGAGGAGCCGGACTGGCTGGCGTCCATATTGGTGGTGAAGAGGCCGCGAATGTTCACGGAACTGATCATCACGTTCAGGCTGGCGGCCAGGTCCAGGATCTCGGCCTTGTCGTTCATGGCTTCGCCGCTCAGCGCCAGGAACCCGGGCGAAGCCAGCACAATGAGGCGCTGGCCCGGCTTGGCGGACAGGCGGCGAATGACCGATTTCAGCGTGCTCAGCGTGACACGGGTGCCTTGTTCGCCCATGGACAATTCCTGGTTTGCGGCGGTCTGCGACATTTGTTTGGCGGTGGTTTTTGCGCTGGGGTCGGTGGGGTCCAGCGACATGCAGACCATGGTTTCCTGGGCGGCGGCGTTCAGCGCCATGGGGTCGTTTTTGTTGATGATTAAGTCGGCCCAGTAATACGTCAGGTCAGGGCATTGGCGGCCCACATGCTGATAGAGCGTGCGCGGCTGAAGCTTGGCGACGGCTTCAATGAGCTTGGCTTTGTCGTCGGTAAAATCGAGCCCGTTCTGGCCGGAGGTGGTGTAGACGGCGGCGCGGTCAGTGGGCTGGAGGCTGGTGGACAGGTGGGCGGTGGCGGCTTTCTTGGCGTAGATTAGGTCGCCGGTTTGGACGTTTAGATCGTCAAACAAATAGGCGACATAACGTTCCGGGCTGGCGGGGAGCGGGGCGGCCGTGGCGTCGCTGTGGGCGGGAGAGTCAGTAGGCTGGCTTGCGCGGCGCCTTAGAACCTGAAAGCTGGCGATGGTTTGCGGCTTGCCTTTGTCGAAAAGCTGAAAATCGTCCTTGGTCAGATTGCCGATGACGTGGCCGGCACCGTCGCGCACCACAATGGGGACCAGGACGAGATTGACTTTGCTTTGAAAGGTGGGCGCGGTGTCTTTTTGGGTGAGTTCCGGCGCGTTCTCCTGCGCGGTTGACAGACGCGCAGACAATAACAGGACAGCGAAAAGAGAAACGCGCAGGTGCCACCTCCATGACCCTCAATTCTACTTCTTTGGATTTGTTGCATGCGCGCGCCAGACGCGCCATGGGCGGCGTGGTGATGGGATAATCGCAAAAATGAGCACACAGACGGTGTCTGGGCTGACGGTGGCCCAGCTTTTGCTGAAATACCTTCAGCTTGAAGGTGTCACCAAGATATTTGGAATTCCGGGAGGCGCGGTCAAGACAGTTCTGAGCGAGTTAGCGCTGCAGCAAGACAGCTTCACTTATGTGGTTTGCCGGCAGGAGACGGGCGCGGCTTACATGGCGGAAGGATATGCGCGCGTTACCGGGGGGCCCGGTGTGGTGCTGGTGACATCCGGCCCCGGCGCAACCAATGCGCTGACGGGAGTTATGAACGGGCATGTGGATGGGCATCCGATTGTCCTTATTACGGGCGAGGTGCCCGAACAGCTCTGGGGAAAGGGTTTCCTCCAGGAGGGCATTGATGGCGATGTGGATGTGAATGCCATCTACCAAGCGGCCACGGCGTTCAGCGAGATTGTCACTCATCCGAATAACTTCCAAACTATCTTTACCGCTGCTTTGCGGGCGGCGCTATCGCTGCCAAATCAGACTGTGCATGTCAGTCTTCCGGATGATATTGCCGGGACTGCGGTGCCGGAATGCCAGTTCCCCGCTTCTCCTTCGGTATACCGGGCTGTGCCAGCGTGTCGAGATCCTCAAGGGACACAGGGTGCATTTGAGTCGATCATCGCTGCGAGTTATCCGCTGATCTTTCTGGGCAATGGCTGCCGACGGGCGCTTCAGAATCCACAGCTTCTGAAGAGTTTTATTAGTTTTGTTGAAAAGTTCCAGATTCCGGTGATGACTACGCCTGACGCGAAGGGGATTTTTCCGGAGAGTCATCCGCTGTCGCTGCGGTCTTATGGCATGGGCGCATCCACCTGGAGTTTGAGTTATGCGGATGGGCCTAGCCATGATGCTTTGCTGATTGTGGCTTCGAAGCTGGATGAGTGCTCGGCGGTGGGTGAGTATGTGCTGGGTCCGGATTTGTGGAGCGCGAGTCTTATGCCTGGGAAGGGAGGCCCGGTGATTCAGGTGGATTTGAATCAGCGCTCCATTGGCAAAGTGTTTCCTATCTCGCGGGGGATTGTTGCCGAGGCGGGACTCTTTCTGGCGGACCTTTGCGCGCTGGGCAGGAGTTACTCCATTGATGCAGTTCTGGCTTCGAAGATTGCGCAGCGCTTTGAAACCATGGCGGAGCTGAAAATCAATCTGCCTGCCATGGACAATCCGGCGCAGTATCAGTCTGATGCAGTGCCGATCATGCCCGCGGCAGTTATGAAAGCCATTCATGACGGGCTGCCCAGCGGTTCGCATATCTTTGTCGATTCTGGGAATTGCGTTGGGTGGAGCATGAACTATCTGGCTGTGGACCCTCCTACTACCGTGAATATTGCGCTGGGCATGGGCGCGATGGGGTGGTCAGTCGGCGCGGTGATAGGGGCGAAACTGGCGGCACCGGGGTTGGCGTGCGTTTCGATAACTGGCGATGGCGCGTTTCTGATGAATGGTTCGGAGCTGGCCACTGCGGCCGCACATGAGGCGGGAGCTATCTTTGTCGTCCTGAATGACAACGACTTGAGCATGGTGAGCCAGGGGATGAAGGTTCTGTTCCCGCAGAATCAAACTGATTTCAGACAGCTCTATAGGCTGGGGAATCCGGACTTGAAGAAGTATTCGGAGGCGCTGGGCGCGGATGCTTTTGACGTCCACAGCCCTGCTGACATGCGCTCCGCTTTGACTGCGGCATTGAGCCAGGCTGAGATGCACCGCAAACCGCAGGTGATTATTGCGCATATCGACAAGACTCCGCTGCCTCCGTACTACAACAGGAAGACGCAGCCGACCTACTTATGACAGCAGCTATTCTCGGAACCGGTTACAGTGTGCCCAGCCGAGTGATTACCAACGATAACCCGATTTTCGATTACCTTCGCGAGAATCAGCCGGCGGGAAGCAACTTGTTTGCGGGCTATCATGAACGGCGCTTTCTGGAGCCTGGGCAGCCGGTTACGGAATTGATGGCAGATTCGTCGCGCAAGGCGCTGAGCGCGGCCGGGTTGGGTATCGACAAGATTGACCGGCTGTATGGTTACTCCACTGTCAGTGTGGCATCCACTCCGAATGACTTAGGCAGCCTGCACGGCTTGCTGAAGATGCGCGGTGATGCGCGCGTGATTGCGGTCAACACGGAATTCACCAACTTCATTGACGCGCTGGAGATGGCCAACGATAACATCGCACTGAGACGTTCCACTTATGCTTTGGTTACGGTTGGCTGTAACTGGTCGCGCTATGTCGATTTTCGAACTTCACCGGCCCTGAGCGCGGGCGATGGTGCGGGCAGCGTGGTGATGGGTCCGGCCACTGACCCCGGCCAATTTCGCGTTATAGACACCGTGGCCCTGGTGGGAGACCAGTATTTCGGCACGATGCAGATGGCACCGGAAGCGATTCCGACCCTCGGCCAAGCGTTTACTCATCCTTATTTCCAGATTCTGGCGGGCGGCGCGGCCGGTTTTACTGATTTCGCGATTCCGTCTGTTACGCAATGCGTAAACCTGCTGCTAACGCGTCATAAGCTGACAGGCGGGAACATCACGCTGGCCACGCACCAGGCTTCCTCCGTGATGATGGACCAATGGCAGCAGGAAATTCAGCCGCGATATTATGCTTCCACGTTCAAAGAATACGCCAACCCCACGCTGGCTGCGGTGGCCATTTCCTTCGCGGCCCGCTACAACGAGATTCCGACGGACTGGGTTGTGCTTTGCGGCGTCGGGCATTATTTCCACACCACGGCCGTGCTGCTGGGCCGTCACCTTCCTTGACTGCGAGATAATCAATGAGCCAATATCATGTCGTCAGTTACAGCGCCTTTTCTGGGTTATCGCCTTGGGCAGGCCATACTGCGCGACCGAAGCCATGTGCTGATGCGCGCGACGCGGCTGGCGGACGAACGTCCTCTTTGGCTTAAATTTGCGGATTCTTCGGCGGGCAGCCACGAAGCGTTTGCCGAACTGCGGCGCGAAGCGGAATTAACTTCGGGCCTGCATGGCGGCGCGTTTTTGCGGCCCATTGAGGTGCATGAGACGCCTGCCTCCGGGCCCGTGCTGGTGTTTGAGCCTTTTTCCGGGGAGCCGCTGGCGGGGTCGGGTGCGCTGGACTTGGCCGCGTTCTTTCAAGTTTCACAAGCTGTCACCGCGGCCGTGATTGAGCTGCATGGCCAGCGAGTTATTCACAAACGCCTTTCTCCTGGCGCGGTGTTTTTTGATCCGGCTTCGCACCAGGCCAAGCTGGGGCAGTTAGGCCGCGCCATGAAGATGCGCGGCAAGACGCGCGAGTTGGCGGCGCTGGAACAGGAAGTTTCCGGTTTCGCTTACTTGTCGCCAGAACAAACCGGACGCCTCAACTGGGCGGTTGGATTCGGCAGCGATCTCTATGCGCTGGGAATCATTTTTTATGAGCTGCTAACTCGCCGCCTGCCGTTCCATGCGGCCGACCCGCTGGAATGGATTCATTGCCATGTGGCGCGCATTCCGGTTCCTCCGTGCGAGATGAATCCTCGGATTCCGAGGCTTGTGTCCGACATAGTAGTTAAACTGCTGGCGAAGAATCCGGCTGACCGGTACTTGAGCGCCTCCGGCCTGCTGGCCGACCTCCAGAAGGCTGAAAGCGCAGGCGCGTCATTTCCGCTGGGTCTGGAGGATCATAGCCAGGAGTTTCGCCTGCCGGAACGGATTTACGGGCGTTCCAGTCATTTCGCGGTTCTTTCGGAGAAGCTGGAGGCGGCGCGAAATGGCGCGGCGCAACTGGTTGCCGTCACGGGTCATCCGGGGTCGGGTAAGTCGTCATTAGTATACGAATGGGTGGGCGCTCTGTCAGGGCGGTCAGTTCTGTTCGCCGCCGGGAAGTATGAGCAACTGCAGAGGGACCAGCCGTATCTTGGCCTGCGCCGGGCCATACAGTCACTCTGCCGCTACCTGTCTTGCGAATCAGACGAGCGCCGGGAATATTGGAAAGAGCGCATGAACACGGCGCTGGGAACCATTGGCCGAGTGATGACCGACACCTTCCCCGCCCTGCTGCCTATTATTGGCGAGCAGCCAGCGGTTCCCGACCTTGCGCCGGCGGAGGCGCGCAACCGCTTTGATGAAGCGTTCCGCGGCCTGATTCGCGCGCTGGCGGATGCGGCGAATCCGCTGGTGATTTTTCTGGATGATTTGCAGTGGGCGGACCGCAGCAGCCTGAACCTGCTGCAATCGCTGCTGTCGGCGCCTGAAGCTGGAGGATTGCTCTTAATCCTCGGATATCGGGATCACGAACCAAAGGACCTGGATGATATTGACCAGACATTAATCACGCTGTTATCGCAGGGCTTTGAAGCTACCCCGGTGTGCGCGGACCCGCTGCTTTCTAGCGATATTTCGGAGATGCTGGCCGACACCATGGGAGGCTCTGGAGAGCGTTTTCGCGAGTTAGCCCAGATTATTGCGGCGAAGACCGACGGCAATCCCTTTTTCGTGCGGCAGTTTCTTTTGCAGTTAGCCGACGAAGAGGTCATTTTCTATAAGAATGGCTGGCAGTGGGACAGCAATGCGGCGCGCGTTTCGAAGGTAACGGATAACGTGGTGGCGTTCGTGGCGGAGCGCATTTCGCGCTTTCCTGAAGTGTGGCAGCAACTGCTGCAGACCTGTTCCTGTTTTGGCTCGCGCATCCGGCTAGATGTGCTGTCGGCGCTGCATTCGCCGCTGGGCGAAGACTTGGTTCCCACGCTGGACGGCGTTCTCGCGAGCGGTGTTTTGCTGCTGCGCGCGGGCGAGTATGTCTTTATTCATGACCGCGTTCGCGAAGCCGCGTATTCGCTGATTCCGGCGGAGAAGCTGCCCGCGCTGCATCTGGCCATAGCCGAGGCGCTACTGTCGCAATCTCAGCAGCAGATTTCGGAGGACACGTTCGATATCGTCCACCACCTGAACCTGGCTGCGCCGCTGATTACGAATGCCAAGGTTCAGTTAATGGCGCGGCACTTGAATCTGAGCGCTGCCTGCCGCGCCAGAAACGCAGCCGCTTACAGCCCGGCGCTGGATTATGCGCGCGCGGCGTGCCCGCCGGAAAACGACCCGACCTGGATCACGGAATACCAGTTTGCCGCTGACGCCGCGCTTGTCTTGCTGGAATGTCTTTTCTTCAATGAGCTGAAAGACGAGTTCGAGAGCTTTGCAGGCGCGCTGATGAGAACGCTGCACTCGGACGAACATCTGGTGCCTGTGCATAGGATGAAAATTCTGGCGCGCAGTGCCGGCAGCCGGCACCAGGAAGCAGTTACGGCCACTTATGAGGCGCTGGCGTATCTGGGTGTCGAGATGCCGGATGATGTGATGGCTGCGCTTGGCCAGGAGGTCAGCCTGATTAATGCACTGGTTGCGGGCCGGCCGATTGAAGAGCTGCGCGGCTTGCCGATGCTTTCCGACCGGCGCATTGAAGCCACTATCGCCATCCTGATCAGTATT
>Ga0209208_10009879_pt1 | contig 12480 bp, 15 predicted proteins | sample S1TSphfallax_3_FD_187694 | JGI IMG/M metagenome (GOLD analysis project Ga0209208, IMG submission 187694) | Host-associated microbial communities from peat moss isolated from Minnesota, USA - S1T2_Fd - Sphagnum fallax MG (SPAdes) (version 2) | ecosystem: Host-associated > Plants > Peat moss >...
TAATTTAATTATAATATAAAATATGTAACAATATGAAATAATAGATTATAATAGATAATATAGGATGATTTTAATATATGTATATTAAATAATTAAATAATAATAAGGTGAGAAAAAAAAATAGGTTGGACATTTATTTAATATCCCCTAAAAATGATCGTTCGATGCATGTAAATTAAGTGTCCTACGGGATGTAAATCCGATCAACGAACTAACTAAGACAAAATATCCGATGTCCCCGGTCATAATTGTTATAGAATCTTATATATAAATTCACTACGTCTGTCTGTGAGTGATTTGTGACCACACAATCAAAAGAGATGAGAACAAAAGAATAATGCAAAAAAGCAAAGTTGGTATTTTTTTGAAAAGGGAAAAAGGAGCTGCTCCTACTACTACTATGATGATGCTCGTCATGTTGATGTTTTGATTTGGTTGGTTTGTTGGTTGGTTTCATAATAGAGTATTGACGAAGGGGAGTCAGAGACTATAGATGCTGATACCAAACTGCTTCCACGTACTGTACATACTATGATGAAAACTGGCTGTTCTCGCCCCCTAATTGTGTGACTTTATGGATAACTCTATTGCTATGAAATTGTTGGCTGGCTGACCAGAAAATTGCTTAGGCTATGATGATGAAACTGGCTGTTCTCGCCCCCTAATCGTGTGACTTTATGGATAACTCTATTGCTATGAAATTGTTGGCTGGCTGACCAGAAATTGCTTAGGCTAGTGGGTTATGGGCGAAGGATTGATTGATTTCAATGATTGATTGGTTTAGGGAGGAAAATTTGAGGTTTCATAAGTTGTAGTTGTCACTTGGATAGTTTCAAATTGGAATTTGTTTAGCTCGGTCCTGAGTATGAAAAGGTGTCTTTTTGGATCTCTATTTATTGATTTTTTTTTTTTTTTCAACATTGTATTCAAATAGATTTTCAATACCTTTTTCATCAAATTGTATCTCATTTTTTTTCAATTGTGAATTCAAATTTCATTCCATGCATTTGAATTCAATTAAGAAATTTTGAATCCAATCCAATTAAATTGATAACCATTTGATATTGAATCTTCAAAATCTAATAACCTAGCTTAATAAACCAATTATCATCCAAGCAGGTTATTAAAATTAAAAAAAATAAAAATAAAAATAAAACACTATAAATTTTTAATTAAAAAAATGATTCACTTTGTAGTTGGAGGAGCTCTAGATATACTACTGGATATACCTGGGCACAATTTGTCATGAGATGCTAAATATCCCCTAGCAAGCTCTCTCTGTCTAGCCCATTTTTTGGGCTTGTCTTTTTGCACCCAATGCAATGTGTTACATGTTTTCCTCACGTTTTACATGTTTTGTAAAGAATATTATTAAATTTGCTCTGTTGTTGTCCGATGCCAAATTTCAACCCAACATATCTCTTGTGAGAAAATAAGTGTAAATCGGCAAAAAAATAAAATTTAGTATTGAAATGGAGCAATTATTTATTTATTTATTTATTTAACATAACTGCAAGGTGAAAATAATCAAACCTTGTGACAAAAATCACATTCAGAGCATTGTTGACCACTTTTTCCATTGCATAATTCTCGTAACTAAAAGGTCCACTAGAAATAAAACTGAGATAAAAACTCCCTTGTTGCATGCTTAAAAACACAACAAAGGAATAACATGTATCTCAACCCCTAAAAAATTGAAATAATTTAAGTATAATAATAATAATAATAAAAATAAAATAAAATAACAAATTATAAAAAAAAATTTCAAACTGTCACTCTTGTGTGATACATAATTGTCACTCCTGACATATTCCATCCTTCACCCTAAGCTTCTTAGGGTCACGAGCACTTTGAAATGCAAAATGCCAATAAGTAAGCATATGATCCCTCCTACTCTTAAAGAAAGAGCGAGTGTAAGGACCCTCCCCCTCCCCCCCCCTCCAACAAAGCCTTGTGATAAATGTATGTTGAGCTTCATGATAATGTTTTGCCTCATGGCTTATGATGGGTAAAGCTTGGAAGGGGCTCATTCCCAAAGCGTAGGGGTTGGACTCGGCGGTTATTGCCTTGTCCTAGGTCCCTTATTCTCGAAATGCCCCCATTGTATAGCTCTTTACCCTAAGATGTAAATCATCGGCACTTTAATTTTTCCTTTGTATTTTAAAATGGCTCCTCAACCTAATTATGTCATGTTTGATTTTCTCCGACTTACTTGAGACTTATGTGAGACTTACCTATGTTTTTATTTAATCTTCTGAAATCCAGGATTTTCGACCTCCTCCCTTGGCCTACCAGCCTTGGGGATCTCAAATTCGGAAGGCCCCCCCCCATAGCAGGACCTTCTCCTATAATACTTTAGGGCTTTTGTTAAAATATCTATTGTAGGTTGACAAGAGAATTGGTGAGATTGAAAGGGGTTAAGTAAAGAAGAAGAAGGGCCCTTAATAGTAGGTCTTAAAGAAGGGCCTTTAATAGTAGGTCTTAAAGAAGGGCCTTATTGCTACACTATGTATTCTCCCCCAGTCTCTTATCACCAACTGCTTAATGTAAGTTACATTATCTCTCTATTCTTGTGTCTTTTTCTCTGGTACCCATTTCTTCTTCTTCTTCTCTCCTCCACAATCTACATACAGCTTCAGATTCTGTTCAATGTTTTTGGTCACTGGAGGAGTTCAATTTCATGCTTTCATTTTTTGAAAATTTCACATTGCTAGAAATTGAATCATATTGTTGATGCAATAATATATAAGCATTTAAATGTTTGCAAAAGTTTTGAATCCATCTCAGTTGGCTTGAAACCCCCGAGACTCTCTAGAAAAGCATAACATGCATGGTTGAAAGATCTGGTCTGCAATTCTCATGCACTTTGTCCTTGAATGTTTTTTTTTGTTCTTTTAGTTTGGCATAGAGGGAAAAACACTTGAGGATGTCTTGTGAGGGAAGAAGTAAGGGACTGTGGGGGGGGGGCAGGGGGTTATATATAATGGCAAATTATGAATCAAACATTCTTCAAAGCTTTGTGGGTTTTGTGGTAATTCTATCAGTTGTTTTTATGATAGTGAGTGTCCCACAAGCCTATGGTAGACATCAGGGATTGACAATCGAGAAGAAAATTGGTAATCCATTGGGTTCGTGGGATGTGGAAAGCTTGTCCATAGAGCAGCAAGAACGAGTAATCAAACTTGGGGACAAGATGGACATGGGAACTCGCCGTCTTCTTGCTACAGATCCTTACACCACCACTTTTGGCACATGAAACAATGATGCACAACACTTTGGAGGGGGGTTTGTATGTGAGGCATGTTCCTTTGTGGAGAGATTGAGTTCTTTTGTAAATGCTAAATGGCAGATAAATCATCCAGTACCAAGAAAAGACGTTGAGGTCTGCAATTATGTGTTCAATTTGCTTATGTAGTAATCGAGCTCAGCTACAATCACTGAAATCTGTTCTTGTAGATGAGGATCCTCCTCTGTAGAGATGGGAAAAAGATGCAGATAGAAAGATAAAGATTCTCAAGGTGAAACAGCATAAAAGACCAAAACTGTTGGGCCATAAATGGACAATTTGCAAAGAGAAAATAACAAATATTATTTCCACAATGTTTTTGTCTGTACTTACGTGGATTGAATACAGAATAAGGCTCAAATTCTCACAGGACTTCTAAGCATTGGGGTGAGGTGTGAGGGTTTCTCTTTCAACATTTCAGCACACTTTGAAATATGCACATCACAGGATGAAAACTTCCAGATTGTTTTTTCTCTTCACAAACATCAGGACATACATCTTTTGCTTGCGCAATACAAATAATATATCTAGATGAGTATTGCAGAGAAATCTCCACAACACCACTTTGCAGGTAACATGACAGCAAGTGCAGTCCTAACCTTAGGAGAGGTGCTCACAATGTTAGACCCCATCACCTTCATCACCAGAAACAGCGACAAGCTGCCATGACTACCCACTTATTTCATCTGCTCCTGACAGTGGGTGTAGATATGATGAGTATACACATCTTTTGCATGCGGAATACAAAATATATGTGATAAACTGCTCAGCAACAGTTGTAAAACTAGAGATGCCAGGTGCCTCAGAAGGGCTGCTGCATTCTTGACTGAAATTCAAATGTGAACCTGCTCAACTCAAATGGAGAGGCAACCAGTTCCACAAAATGTCAGAGCAGTTTCTAAACCTTGGGTCCATCTGAAAATTCAACAATTTTGGATTCCATGCCTAAGTAAAAACATTTCTATGCTATCAATATGATGAGGACTACGGCACCCTTCAATCTACCTCCAATTAAAGGTTCTGTAACATTCATTACTGCTGCCCTGTGCACAAAAAAAGACAAAAGTGAACAGAACATCACGACATCAGCAGCTTGCATGGTTGCCAATAATATCAAGAAAAAGAATTCAAGCTTGCTGCATTCGAGCTGCAACAAGCTTCCTGTTACATGTCCAGAATCAATCATTCTTAATTAACAATTCAATATTGAGTTGTTACTACTGTACATCTCATTCTCTTTGATTTGCTGCAATCACTGGTCGTTGCAACGTGCTTTGTGATAGTTGCAATACTTTTGTAGCAACTTGTGTGATCCTAAGGTTGAGTGAAGAGCTCGTTGTGAATCCCGCGAGTCCCCCCCCGCCCCCTTTGCTGCACAGACATGGATGGATGATAAGCCTCCCACAACTGCAACGTAACTCCTCATTCATGAACATCCATAACCCTGACGATTTAATCCAGTGTAGGGCTACGTTAAATCCAATGTAGATGACGATTTCCATCCAATGTAAAGTACGTTAAAAATTCTTTTTGTGACGATGTAATCCCATGTAGAGTTTCAGTATCTGTGTATGAAAGTTTCATCCAATGTACAGTACATTTTTCAGTATGTGATGATTTCATCCAATGTAGAGGTTACGTTTTTGGGTTTGTAATGATGTAAACCCACCGTAGCCTACGTTATCTGTTTATGACGATTTTTGGTTTTCATGGACGTCGAACACATTTTTCATCCACTTACAGGATCCACAGGAGGAGGACCCGATGGTCCCAAGAGTTTTGTACCGGGGGTAGGTAACAATAGTACAGACCGGAGGACTAGAACCAGCGGTCCGAGGAACAAAGGCGATGTACCGGAACGCTAACGGCCTCTTGCGACGACTGCACAGAAGAGATGGCCCAGCGAGCGAGAGAGCGAGCGAGTCTGGCGTCGCTGGCACGGGCTTCTCACGCCGTTTTCTGGCAGTAATCTTTGCGGCTTCTTGCCTTCCTAGCAGCGATCCTTCCCGTCTCTAGGAACAAAAGGAGTCTCGCTTTTGTGTACTGGATCTGGTTGTTTGAGAAACGAAGAAGTGGAATTGCATTCCAGTAATGTTCCAGTAGGCGCAATGAGACGTCTAGTTGCAGCGGGTGCAGCGCTCTGTACTCTACTACTTGCGCTCGCGTTTCTCCACATTCAAAGTGAGTGTGTCGCCTTAAGACTCAGTTTACCGGTGTTAGACCTCGCAGTGGCCCCGACCCACTTGCATTTCCTATTGCCCCTCCACAGAATTTGTCATAGAACCAACACATTGTGCACTCCTCTACTGCTGCAGCTTCATATTGATTACATTACAACGGCAATTTGCTGCATTGCAGGTCCACATGCACGAGTGAATGCTGAAGATGGTGAGGTGGAGAAGCCTGAAGACGATGCTCCCAGAATTGAGGAGCCAGTTGGAGGTTTGCCTGCTGGCTTGACTACAGATGCTGAAGTTGTGCAAAGGTGAATGCTGCCGAGCAAGCTTTTGAAGTCAAAGCTCGATCCTCTGATGAATGAATGAATGAATGAATGCGGTGGCATTGTGTCATGTACATTGATTGCTTGCCAATTTAGCTTCTGATGTGGAGTCTACTGAATTTTTCTTAATGCAGAGAGGCGGAGTCCATTTCTGCAAGGCACTTGAGGTCACAGAATTCCCAGAAATTTGAATTCCAGGCAGAGGTTTCAAGGTTGATGGACATCATCATCAACTCACTATACAGCAACAAAGATGTTTTCTTGCGAGAACTCATCTCCAATGCCTCAGATGTGTGTGCAGCAGCTCCTGCTCTCTTGGGGTTTGTATATGTCTGAGTTTTGTACCAGAAAACACTGAATTATATATTATTTGTCTGGTCTCAGCAGTTCTTTTTTGTGTATGATTTTACATTGTGGCTCATGTGGGTGAATCTCAATTTTGTGGTGTACAGGCCTTGGACAAGATCAGGTTCTTGTCTCTCACAGACAAGACTGTTCTCGGAGAAGGAAATGATGCTAAACTTGACATCCATGTACGAAGTGATTGATGGCAATTCTATTTTGCAGCCAGGCTGAAATGCATTTGGAATTTGAATCTGCTACTATTCTGCACAACTAAGATTAGCTCCAATGTTGGACAGATCAAACTAGATAAGGTGAACAATATTCTTACAATCCGGGACCGAGGAGTTGGCATGACCAAAGAAGATCTCATCAAGAATCTGGGTACTATTGCCAAATCAGGCACATCAGGTGTGATCCAGTTTGCTGAGTCAACTCTTGTGGAATTACTTGATTGACATACATGTCCATGTCATAAGTAGAGCTTGTTTGCTGCTGAGATACATGCCTATCACATGGACACCATTGATATTGAACATGAAATGTCTTGACAATGTGCAGAGGGATGTGTGGAGGAAGTTCTGACAAATTCCCTTGCTATATATGGTTTGCTGGAATTTTGCAGCTTTTCTGGAGCAGGTGCAACAAGGAGGAGACTTGAACCTGATAGGTCAATTTGGAGTCGGGTTCTATTCCGTCTACTTGGTTGCAGATTATGTTGAAGTTATCAGCAAGCACAATGACGACAAACAGTACGTTTCTCTGTTGCTACTCAAGAGAATTTTGGTTGCAAAAGTTGGTTTCAAATCCATCAACAAAATGAAAGCCTGAGGCAAATCTATGTAATAGAGATAGATCCCAATGGTTGGGGTTGAGTCCTGTTTGCCATAAGCAGGTATATTTGGGAGTCAAAAGCTGATGGCAAGTTTGCAGTCATTGAGGACACAGAGAATGAGCCTCTAGGTCGTGGCACAGAAATCAGGATTCATCTAAAGAAAGATGCAAGTGAATTATATGCTGAGGAAACCAAACTGCAGGTACGTACATATTTAGTATCACAAGGATGCCAGTATCGTCCCTCTTACATATACCACATGCATGTGCTGAGATAGGAATGGACAATTGATTTGTCTCAATATCTGGATTCTTGAATCAGGAGCTTGTCAAGAAGTATTCAGAGTTCATAGATTTCCCCATCTACTTGTGGGCAAGCAAGGAGGTTGATGTTGAAGTACTGGCTGATGAGGAAGAGCAGGCTCGGGATGACAGACCTAATGGTGAACTCATAGTGCCTTTTTTTAATTCCTTTGTGGAATGCGGAATTGGGATCTGTTATTCCTGCTTGTGAAGTAAAACAGTAACAGTATTTGACAGTGTTTGCCTCTTTGAATTTTCTCAGGATATTTAAGCCATTTTCACAGCAGCAGTTGTTGGCCTCCACCAGTCTTCTTTTTGGCTCTGTTCCTTACTTTTCAAGTCTTATGTTTCTCGGTTTATGCTTTTAAAAGTACTCAGCTGCTGATTTTCCTAGTGTTGGCAATGGCTAAATGTGTGCAAAGATTCATCAGATGAAGAAACAGCTGAAGAAGTGGATGACATGAGAGAAAAGAGTGAGTACCACATATACCTTCCAATGAATTACTGTTGTCCTTCAGACTTGAGTTGTCATGCTGGACTTGTGTTGAGACCCTAATCTTCCTGCTCCTGAGTGGTTTCTTAGTGAGATGATATTGACATATCAAAGGCATTCAAGACAGTGACGTTGTTGACATGCATTTTCACATGGATCTGACCATGCAGAGCTGATGACAATCAAGGAAACACAGTGGGACTGGGAGCTTCTGAATGATGTGAAGGCTCTTTGGTTGCGCAATGCTAAAGATGTTACTCCTGAGGAATATGACAAGTTCTACCACTCTTTCACAAAGGTAATATATGTGCAATGTGAATCGTTTTGTCTTGATGAAAGCATTTTTCAACCTTTGAAAATAGATTCCCTTCATCTGTGGGTCATTGTTTTTAAGACTGAATTTCCAGGACTTGAGTGCTGACAAGCCAATGGCATGGACCCATTTCAATGCTGAAGGAGATGTGGAGTTTAAGGCTGTCCTGTTCATTCCACCAACTGCTGCTCCAGATTTGTTTGAGAATTACTATATAAACAAGGCTACACTCAAGTTATATGTACGGCGGGTCTTCATCTCGGACACGTTTGATGAGCTTCTTCCCAAGTATCTGAGCTTCCTCAAGGTTTATGTTCCAAACCTTTTTGGATCTGTAACTTCTTCAAGCAGTTCAGTTACTTTTGCAGTTGGTTGTTGAATTCATTTCATAAAATTTTGATGATTTCTTTTTTCATGTTGGTCATGGGTATGCAGGGTATAGTTGACTCAGACAGTTTGCCACTAAATGTATCCCGAGAAATGCTGCAGCAGCATGCTAGCTTGAAGACAATCAAGAAGAAGCTAGTCCGCAAAGCCCTGGACATGATCAGGCACATTGCTGATGAAGATCCTGATGAAAAGTTGGAGGCTGAGGAGTCAAGTAAGGCCATTGCAGCCCTAAAAAGCCATTCCTTTCTTACAGTACCAATTGACTGTATCTCAAGGTCAGGGGACCAGAATTGTTGGTTGAGAGTACAGAAAGTGGTGCTTCTCATCAGTGTGGCTTCAAAGGTCCACCACATTGGTGTTTTAAACCTCAGTCTCACAGAACAAGGGATTCCCATTGCAGGGTGAACTCAAACATCTATGTCTTTATTCCATACTAGCATTATTCATGGACCTTAAACCTTGGTCTCACAAAGATACTTGTCTTTCTGAAGATGAGGATGAAGACAATTTGGATGAGGATGTGGACTCTGGAGTGAAGAAGGGGAAGTATGCCAAATTTTGGGAGCAGTTTTCAAAAGTAATTAAGTTGGGCATCATTGAGGATGCAATGAATCATGACCGTCTTGCTAAGCTCCTACGATTTCACAGGTTTCCATTGATTGCTGAATCATACATTGATAGATGCAATGGTGCTTTGATGAAATTGTGTTTGTATGAATGAGAAATGTAATTGGCCCTCTAAAGTGCAAGAGACTTCTTGGAACCCTTATTTTTTTGGCAGTTCCAAGTCTGGTGATAAGCTGATATCGCTGGACCAGTATATCGTAAGAATGAAACCTGGGCAAAAGCAGATATACTACATCACTGGTCAGGATAAAAAACAGTTGGAGAAGTCCCCACTCCTGGAAAACCTTTTGAAGAGGGGCTATGAGGTACCTGAAACTTCCATTGTCCTTGTTCCAGTGTAGATGCATCACGTATGGATATGAATATCCCTGTCATAAGATAGACAGCTTATCTACCTTATGACAGGGATATTCATAAGATAGACAGCTTATCTATCTTATGACAGGGATATTCATAAGATAGACAGCTTATCTATCTTATGACAGGGATTTCAGCGCAGCTTTGATGACCAAAAACATCTTGACCTGCTTCGAAACACTTTCCACCTTGCTCAACCTGTAAGCAAACTTGGCAGTTGGACTGAAGCAGAAATGTATGTTTGCTTCATCTGCATACAGCACCTGCATTGCAAGTATGCAGATTTGTCTGCTCATCAGCTGTGAAGAAATCCTTGGTGTGACTGATTATAATGAAGTATTCTATTGTTGTTGGGGGTTGGCTGGGGGGGGTTCAGATCCTTTTTCTGACAGATCCAATTGATGAGTACTTGACCCAAAACTTGACTGAATATGAGGGCAATAAGTTCCAGAATGCATCCAAGGATGACCTCAAGATCGGAAGCAAATATGACCAAGCCAGAACCAAGGAAATCAAAGAATCTTATAAGGAGCTTACCAAGTGGTGGAAGGATATTCTTGCTGGAGAAAATGTGGAATCTGTAAAGGTACAAATTTGTTCTTTCACTACTTGGGGTGGATTTTGCTCGGCTCTTAATTTTGAAAAGGTAACAAGTTCTATGACTGGGGCAAGTAGTGGTAATGGAAACATTCACAATTGGGTCATAGATGCAGGAGGTACAGGTTAACCAAAGTTAAGTGGGCAAAGCTCTTGCTAAACAAACTTGATTTCCCAGTTCCTTTACTAAGCTGTAAGAGCAATGCTGCACCTGAATCAATGCTCTTGTGCTCATCTGTAGATTGCAACAAATTACTAGTCACTGTGAATATTTTCTGAACAATATCCAGTTTGTCATCTTTGCTCTACTCCATGCCATTTGACCTTTGGGGTTATAGGGGAAATGAAGGGCCTTGTTTGTAGTATGGTGAAGGAACTACATACATGTGAAGGGATTTAAGTAGGAAATGTTTCAGTGGGAAATTCATTCCATCACCTTTTGGTGTCTTTGGGGAAGGTGAGCAACCGGCTGGCAAATACACCTGCTGTGGTGGTAACATCTAAGTATGGATGGTCTGCCAACATGGAGCGGATCATGAAATCTCAGACATTGTCAGAACCTGCAAAACTGGGCTACATGGGAGGGAAGCGGATTCTTGAGATCAACCCAAGGCATCCCATCATCAAGGAGCTTCGTGAGAAAGTTGCTCTAGATTCTGAGGTGCATCTTCTAACCATGATGTACAGGCCTATTCTCACATTAGTAGGGACATAAAATAACAGAGCTGGTATCCATTTCCATTGCACTGTTCCATGCATGTTAGTAATTGATATTAATCAGAACCTTCAGCGGAGAATCCCAATTGACAATTTGATTTGGGGCAGAAAGTGTATCCAAGGGGTGATCATAAGAAGTTTCAAAGGTTTATGCTGACTTAAGACTCTTGCAATCAATCTGATTTCTCCTATACAGACATTGATCATTGTCTCCATTTGCACTTAGCTTGCAGGATGAAAGTGCAAAGGAGGCAGCAAAGCTAATATTTGAAACAGCCTTGTTGGAAAGTGGGTTTGTTCTGGAGGATCCAAAGGACTTTGCCACCCGCATTTACTCTGTGATCAAGTCCAACTTGAATGTTAGACCTGATGCAGAGGTTGATGTAGATGACGATGACACGGAAGATGAAGTTGAAAAAGAGGAGGCTGACATGGATTTTGAAATTGCATCAGAAGACAAAAATGACAATCCACAATTCAACTTACATGAGGTAATACTCTGACAAGCTTTCAGTGAGCAAAACCCATATTTTCATAAAAGATTTATGCACGCATGTGTACAGCATTAGTCCTGAGATTTTTGATATGAATGACCCATCTTTCTTTTGTACTACAGGAGACCATGGAGTTGGGAGACATGCAAGATGCCCAGTCAGAACTCCCGATGCACCTGACAAGTTCTAGAGAGCCACTCAAAGATGAGCTCTAGAAAGGGACACACTAAATTATATGAGCTGGAAGTGCGCAAATTGTTCAATCAACAACAAGCGATTGTTGGTTCATGCTGGTCCTGTTCATCTTTCCATTAGTGCTATGTAGGCCTTTTTTCATCTTCCATGGTTGTTATCCCATTTGTGCTTTGAGTAGTTTTCCTTATAGTTTTCCTATTAACTTTCTTAATAATTATTTTTTTACTTAATTTTTTTTCCCTCCCATTGAGGGTGTCTTGTTTAATCTTTTATAAAGAAATCAAGTGATTTGTCTATAATATGTGCATCTGAAAAAGAAAACAACTTTAAGAGAAAGAATTATAACACCAACTCTTTCAATATTCTAAAAGTAAATTATTCAACCCTCTTACTTAATTCATGAAGTTGCAATGAACCTCAAATTTTAACTCATTAATACTCAATCAATAAAAAAGAATAATAATAATAATAATAATTGAATCTTTCATTTTCAAAAAAGTAAAATGCTCAACCTTTTTTTTTAATCACAAAATGTCGGTTTTTGGCATACTTTCGCCTCAAAAAAAAAAAAGAAAAAAAACTGCTCAAGAGTCAAACAAGCAATCGCCCATATTTGTCGTTAGTTAGCAGTGGCTTTTTTTTAGGATTTAAAAAAAAAAAAAAAACAAACCCAAAGTGGCGACCAACCAACCATCCATCCATCTATCCACCCATCCATCCATCCATCCATCAGAACATGATGAAAAAGGAAGTTATCATCCACTGAAAGATTTAGCCAAATCTGGCTATATAAACAACCATATATGAATTACAAATTTGTTTTTTTTAATCATCCTTCAATATTTATTTTGGGGTACAGACTGAAAACTAAATATAAAAATCCAACGATTTTTAACCCTTTTTTTTTCCCCCCCCCTCTCACTTATGGCAATTGAAAGCCTCCACAAAAATCATTTAATTTTGCGAAATTTGAAATTTTAATTTGTCCTTTTAGTGAAATTTCGCCAATTAAAAAGAACACTGGAACTTGTG
>Ga0209208_10009880_pt1 | contig 12479 bp, 11 predicted proteins | sample S1TSphfallax_3_FD_187694 | JGI IMG/M metagenome (GOLD analysis project Ga0209208, IMG submission 187694) | Host-associated microbial communities from peat moss isolated from Minnesota, USA - S1T2_Fd - Sphagnum fallax MG (SPAdes) (version 2) | ecosystem: Host-associated > Plants > Peat moss >...
GGTTACCTTCAAAGAGTCATTGTGGAGATTTCTCTCCAATCACATCAATGTGCTCTTTCCCATATCTTGTTAAAGTTGATGGCTTAACTCAGGGGTTATGAGCAGTGTTGGGTGTAGTTTTATGGCTGGTGTGACTGGTGGGTACAACAGTACTCTACAGTTAGAGAATTGTTACCTGATCAAAACCTGGGCCAATGCAAAGTTTTTCCTGGTTGATGATTTTAATTGGGTGCAGCAAGCATAAAGGTCGAGTGCCACAGATCAGCAAAATGCAGAGAGTGGCTTTTGTGAAGGCAGTCTTGCGTCTGAGTGAGAGAGGGAAGTATAGCAAAAATCAATCTCTGGCTTCTACTGCAGCCAGTTGTGCATCGACCTTGGCTTTTGTGGAGCCAGACTTGGTGTTGCCACTTGTTGTTTCTCAGTTTCACACAGCCATGGACACGGTTAGTGCAGAATTTGAGCATTTGGGTCACAGCCTATTTGTTCCTTTGGTTGTAAGAAGGCTCATGACTGCTTTGCAAAGTGGGTTGAGTTCTTGAATACCCTATCATGCAATTCAAGTTCAGTCAACCCACGTTACTGAAGTCAAACATCTAAATTGGTTGAACCAAAGGGAGCATAGAGGTGACAGTATTACCCCAGAAGGGTGGTTAAAAGTTAGTGACCTGTTCATATGGAGGCACTAGAAGTAATGAAGAGATACTCAGTTAGGCTTGTTGGCAGGTTGCATGTTGTTAGGTATCTTTTTCCTTAAGGCTTGTGTCAAAATGACTTAGTCTAAATGCATCCTTTGGCAGAGAAATAATCGCACATATATGCTAATCTTTGTGATGCACTTAAATGGTTGGAGTTGCGATGACCTTGCAGATTACAGCAACACACCAATTGCAAACTGCAGTCACAAGTTTGGCACTTGTAGCTCGTGCAATCATTTTGGCATCATCAACACAGGGTTCTACTCAACAAGATGGCATACTGGAGTCTGACACAGTTCCTTCTCCTAAGGAGACACTTGTGGTGGCAATGTTTGACACTTTGCTTGGCATGGATGCCAATGATCCACCCAAGACCTTGGCCACCCTGCAGCTCTATTGTTCTGTATTTTCATCAGTAAGCATTCTTTTTCAGCTACTATGTACATATTTTTCAACCTGCTTTTGAATTCAGCTGCACATTACTTCTGCAAGAAGCCTAGATCTTTTCTGGTGTTATCCTAATGTGCTTTAGACAAACCATTGGTGGGTCTCATGGTCCTTGCCTGGTCAGAGCTCCATCTTGACCTTTGGTCACCCCTCCCTTTTTCTAATGGTACCTCCAATCATGCATGGTCTATGCTGTCCTCTGTATGGGGTGAAAACCTTCTTCAAAGGCATTACTCACTGTTAACCATGTCTGTGAGTATGGTCCCCCTGCTAGGTAATTTAACTGTCAGAGTTTTCAATGACAGGTGGGAGTGTTGGGAGATCAATCAGATGGAGGTTCAGATGTGCTGCCCATTGATTGGTCAGATTGGCTCAATGAATTTCTTTCTCGTCTTTTCACTCTATTGGTACATTTGGAGCCAAGCAGCCAATCGTAAGTTGGTCAGTCCAAAACTTGTGATTTTGCCTTCGCAATTTGTGAATGCAATTGCTTGTCATGTTTTGCCTATCATAGAGTTGACATACTGCTAATAATATTCAAGCTCTCTGCAAAATTTTGTTCTTTGTTTGTTCCTTGCTGTCCTTTCCTTTAAAGTTCTACTTTTCCTTTCCTGTTGGTCTGTTTTTTGTCTTTGTCCTTTTGTTGTGGTCTGTTGTTAGCCAGTAGTATGGCTGAGTCTTCCCATTGCTTCCGGATTTGCAGCAGAAACTCAGTTTGCAGGTTGTTGTTTTTCACTGGCCTTTACCCACTGTAGGGAGCTGATGAAGTCAGTGTGGAAGTTGTGGTAGTTAAGTCAGTATCATACATACTACTGTTGATGGTCCCTGAACAAGTGTGAGACTGGCACTTTTGTTCATACTGCAGGGCTTTTTGTTTTTTCTGTTTTTTGTTTGTTTTTGTCTTTCCTAGTTTGGAGCTTTCTGTGGCTTCTTGAAGTGTTAACCTTGCTGTGGGGTTTTTTCTTTTCCTTCATTGTGAGAATAGAGATTTCTCTATTCTTATGTAAGATATAATCTTAATAATATGCAAGCTTTCTGCAAAATTTTGTTTCCATACCATGCACTGTTCATATGCATGATATCTTGTGCCTTGCTGGGAATGTGTGGGGTACAGAGGAGATGCTGGGTCTGACAGTGGTTCTCATCTTGTTGCAAAAACATTTCTTATGCAAGCGGGATCCTTCTATCATCATGTCATCGAGATTTTGTTTGGAAGATTGACCAGACCACTCTACCTGCAGGTAGACATCCTTTGCATGATACAGTTTTATCAGTGTGATTGATGTTCTGCTAGTGGAGAATGGCGTGTTTATTTTCCAGCTAGACCAAATGATGCAATAGATATGTTACAGACAGGGAAGTGGAGGTTTAATCAGAAGAGTATGTGGCAGGCACTGCGTAAGGTGGCTCGGTTTGTGCATGGGCAAGTGCTGCCTGGAGCAGTAGCAGAGGTTGGATTCTTGTGCACAGCTGCAGTTTATGCTAGTCCTGCAGATGCTGTGCCCCAGCTGCTGGGACCTCTGATGGACTCAATCCTTTCAGCACTTGCTGATGCACCAGTTACAGGGTTAAGTGGCGACGGGCCCTGGGCTGAGTTCAAGGTTGGTAAAGTTGCACCAAAGCTACCCAGTGCTGTTTTATATGCATTCTTCAGCATGATGCTGGGGCATGAGGTCCTGTTAAGCAAATTGAGCAGGGTGTTGATGTTTGTTTTTGGGGCAGTTTTGTCTTGTCTAAAGTTGGAAGAGATAAAAATGCTATGCTCTCTTTCCCCAAAGCTAAAAATAATAGATCTTTTTGTGGTGGGGGGAGCCCTCTTGAAGAAAGTGGCTGCTGCAAAGTCAAGTTCGAGCAGAAGGTGAAAGTGGCTTTCTAGGGCTACTTTCTCCTTCTGAATAATATGCTCAACTTCCTCCTTGTTCTTCCTAGAAAAACAAGAGGCATTATATATTGATTACATAGTATAAGCCAATTTTATATACTCAATAAGGAGGTTAGTAGAGAAACATGGTATACCTTCTGTTGGTGCTTTGTACTACATGACAAGAAAAGTGGTAATGTATACATCATTTCTTCTTTCAGTCAAAATTTAAAAAATTCACTTTGGTGGAGGAACATGATTGGCTTCTGTGCAGGTGGGACTGTCACCAGGTTTGGAGTTATCAGTGACCTACCAACTCAACGTGCTCGCAATTGCTGTGATGTATGGTGGGCCTGCTCTGCTTCAATATGAAAAACTCCTTATCCAAGTCATAGGAGCTGCATTTGATGCACCATCTTCTAAGGTTAGACTCAGTCTTAATATGTTTGTTACATTATGAGTGTGGTGGAATTGTGCAATTTCAGCATTTCTTCCTGTCACTTGAGAAGGCTTCTGGGGTATGACAAATGACAAAGATGTCTTCTTTTTGAAAGAAGCTTCTTGTTCAGGATAAATCAGCTTTTACTTTTGGTGTTATTTTCTTTTCGTACATTTGCTTGGGTACTTCTCCTTTTTTTGTGGGATTTCTGTCTGAGTAATCACATTGATATTCCAGTCCTTTTTGGTGTGAAGTCTGTTGGTGTATTTATGTCAAAATTTTTAACCAAAGAAGGCATTATGTCTTATTTATATCTTGCTGTTTGCATAAGGTTTTCCATGTCAAGTCCACAATCTATGTCAATATTGCCATGCAATATCCAAGAGCATGCAATTTAGTGACATACAATGCAAAATTCGATTTTGGCAGGTCAATGAGGCTGGCAGTCGGGTTCTCAGTGGGTTACTTGGAAGCCTTGTTCTTTACTACCCAACTGATCAACATCGGTAGGAGTTTCTGTGTTCCTTTTCTTTATATATGTCCTCTGATCATTTTATGTGTTGAACAGGTAGATCTTGAGTTCTTCTCTGTCTCAATCCACATCTTACCATTCTCCAGGGGGTTAAGTGCATTCTGCATGCTCAATGGGCTTGTCTGGTTTTAAGGTAGTTTGAAGATGTTTCTCACTAAGACTATATGTTGGACTGAGGGAACCTTTGGTATGGTCTTTGCATTTGCAGGGTGCACACTGATATGGATGGAGCTGAGGCTTGGATAACTATGAAGGGTCCTGTTGATGATGGCCCCAAATGGCACTATCCAAACAATGATGAGATTGCCTTTGCGAACCATTTACTTAGCTTGCATCTTCAGAGCCCACTTGCTTCCCTGCGCAGCATTTGTAATGAGAACAGGCAGGCTAACTCTTCAGGTACTGCCTTCTATGTGCAAATAGGTGCTATATAGTTGTATCCAATCAAAGATTCATAGGGGTAGTTGGAGGATGCAATTACCTGAACCGACAAGACCTAGGGGCTTGTTAAGTCCTGGAAGAAGAACCAGGGCAACCAACTTGCTCTGGTTATTTCCATTAGAAAGTACCCATCTTTAAGAGTAGCCCCCACTGTATCAAGAGACAGCATAATGTTAATCTTGCAGATGATTCATCCTTCTTCCTTTCTTTGCAGAAGGCTGCCCCCTTAATTCTCCCTTCTTCCAATCCACAGGTCAGCTGAAAGAGTGCTTGCGAGTGCTTCTGCTCCGAGTAGATGCATCCTTACGTGGAGTGCGGTCTTGCTTGCCTGATTTCCAAACTGGTTTCGAAGACCATAGTGGGCAGCCCTTGGTAGTAGCAGGTGCTGCTGGGGCAACTGTGGGGAGTGTCATGCTTAGGGAGGAGACAGCCACCACACTTCACACAACTTTTGAGTAAAATTTCAGTTCCCTTAGTTTTCATACCTATTTCATCTGTTGTAGGGCTCTTGGTATGAGCATCAAGCTTATAGCCTAGTCATTCAGGGGTATTGCCACCTTCCAAGTGGTTGTTGTTTTATATCAAACTTTGTGCATGGTGGATGATAGCCCAATGCAGTCAGAGTGGGTCACCAGGAATCCAAGTCAACCATGGTGAGGGAGTCCAGGGAAAGATTTGGGCAAACAAACTGTATTGCAGAAATGTGAAAGTGACCACCTCCAGTGTAGACAGTAGGCCTAACGACAAGGAGACACATCAGTCACACTTGTCTGCAGACCTGGCATTATTTATTGTTTGACATGCTAAATGAAAGGCAGATAGGTGGCACTCAGAAAGTAATACACTTGCCTTGTTGCCTCTGCAGATTCCTTGTTAAAGAGAGAGCAGATGACAGTGTGCTTCTTGTATTACTTATTCAGGTCCTGGATTTGGCAGCAAACTATGGTGAGTACCACTTTTAAACCATTGTGGTGTTTTGGGTTACCACTGTGTTTTGTGATTGTCAGTGAAGCCACAAGCCTGCCTTCTGATGCCGACTGAGTAATTGCAGGAGGGATTGAGTATGGACACTGGGTACAAGAACGCACACTGTGGCAGTATGAGTCAAAATGTTTCACTGAACCAAAGGTCAACTTCATCACAAATCCCCAAGGACGAGGGAAGCGCTGGTATGCTCCACAGAATGTTTTTTGATTAAAGGTTTCCATGACCAGTGGTTAACCTTTTATCTTTGGACAAACTCTTCTAATTGACTCTGTGGCCCTGCCCATATCTGTACAGTACAACAGGGAGGTGTATTTCGAATGTTCTTACTTGGTTAGTGTTGGGTGGAATGTGAAACAGGCCACGGTGGTTGGTGGTGGAAATGGTGCATGCACGAAATGCTCTAAGGGCTTCACAGAATGGATATCGCCACTACCAGCGAGGGGTTGACAAGTTTGTTGCACCTAGCCATGTGGCTCTATTATCAAAAGACCTCCTAACATTAAGTCTGCATCATTACGATGCAGTCCGGTCGTAAGTCCCTGCAACTAATCTTGTTTTCATCTTACATTCTCTCTGTGTGTCCCTCCTAAGTGCATAAATCAAGCAGCTCATTTTTCACTTGTAATGTTGGATTACCTGTGTATGTGCATGGATAATGTTCAACCTAGTGATAGTTGGGTGAGACCTTTGGTCTAAATGCTGGTAGCCTAGGGGTCTGTGATTGACATCTGGGCAAAAATATGTTGTGCCCAGTGATGTTACTCAAAAGTCTCACCTTCAGGAAAGGAGCTGTTGGCCCTAAAGTTGAAAATATGCTGATTGGGTATTACTGGGTCAATGTCCTATGAGCAGAGTCTAGGTTTTTAGCATTCCATCTTTTACCAGAACCCCTGAAGGGCTGCTTGACTCTGGAGTGTTGGCTATTTTGGAGCAGACTTGCAGCAGGCACACTTGGAAAGTTACTGAAGCGCTTTCAAATGCTAGTGAAAGATTGCATGCCAATTTTGACTGGGCGCTTACAAGATGCTGGTGATACAGAGGATTCGGCATTGGGTGCTTGTCGAGTCCTGATGTCTAGACCCATACTTCGCCATCTCATGCAGGTTTTTATCTTTCCACTTGGCTATAGCTCTACCTTGTTTTTTCTCCCTCTTTATGAGTTGTGTTCTTCCAGGAGCTAATAGTGAACAGAGATTTTTCTGATATAGGGTCATAATCGTGTAAGCTCTCTTGTGATGAGCTCATGCAAGTGAGCTCAGATTTTTCACGATCGTAGGCACTGTGCATAGCTGGTGAGTAGGCAGACTTTTCTTAGAGGTCCCTGCTCCTTTCTCAGGAATCTTGATGTGCAGGATTGGAGTGATTTGGTCAGATTCTTACTGGCGCTGCTCAACAGGTGCCATCTTTTTCTCCCTTTCTGTTGTTAACCTCCATTTTTCTCACAGTTATGCACTTTCTCAATGAATTATTTTTTGCTACTGCCATTAGCTTGTGTATGCTTGGTTAGAGGCACCCATAGTCCACACTAGATTTGCAGAGCAAATTACTGCCTGGAACATTGGTATGTAGACACGTGTAGTATGAAACATGAGTTCATTGAGGTTTAGTTCCAGTTTTTCAGGTCACTAGTTCTACTTCACAACATGCCTGTTGTATGGAAGAACTGACTGATGCCTCTGTGTTTACTAACTGCAGTTCGCATCATGATTCTGTAAAAGCTCAGACTGCTATCAATGAGGTGAGTGACATGTGTAAAGCATCAAATTGTTATTAGCAACATGGATTCAGCAGACATTCATGTCTTGGTTGAAATGGTTCTTACTGCAAAGTTCATGAATATGTTTCTGATCATTGTCAACTGAATTTGACTCCTTTGTGTTACAAAAATCTGCAGCTTTTTATTGTGTTCAATGTCCGTTCTGGAGGCCTTCCAGTCAGCTCTTTATCACACACAGAAGAACAGCCAGAAACGATGACATACACAGGGCTGATCAATCATATCAAGAATCGCCTTGCTGATGGGGCTTTGAACATTCATTGGCGGTGTGTAATCTGGAGCCAAATTCTGTTCTGGTCTTCTGTTCTGTTCTTGTCAAGTTTTTGAAGTTAAGGCTGTGCAAATAGTGGGTCACAGAACTTGCTCTATATTCTATCCTTCTGTTGTTTTTCTTTTTTCATCACAGTTGCAGCTTTTTACATGGAGGGGTGCCACTGGATGTGTGTCAGGTACAATTTAATGGCACAAGGCATGTTGCTGTTGTTGGTTGTGCCCCCTGTGGCTGATAAAGACTTGGCAACCTCAAGTGTAATATTGGGAGCAAGACAACTTATTTGTGGTGAGTAACAAATAGCTGAAATGCATCACTAGAAGTTACCTAATGCTGCGGTTTCCTGGCATGGAACCCTAAAACCTATATGCAGGCATGACAGCCGTTTTGCTGAAAAACGTGCAACATGGTGTCTCTTCATCCTATGTGCTCTTGCATTCTTAGTCTAACCAGGAGCAATCAATTATCCAAGCGTTATCCTGAGTGCTGAAGGCCCTAGGTTTTAACAATTTGAGGGACTGGTTGACCCAATGACCTCCAGTAAAGATGTGTTTGTTAGGCACTACAGATGACAGACACTGCTTGCAAGATATGGCTATGAACACTTAACTGATATGCTCTTGGCTTGATGGAGATTTTGTGTTGAACATCTTATGGATGCAGATCAATTCCTGTCCAACCTTACAAGTGAACTCCCACCCCTTCGACCTCTGTCCGTGGCTGCGTTACTGTTGCTTCTGCAACCAGGCCCGCATAAGATGTCCTCAAATGTATCCACACATGGTTCTGCACAAAACAACTTGTCAGCTGCTCTAAGTGTGCAGCAGAGTGTTGTCTCCATATTCCAAAGAGGAAACTTCGGGGAGAAGGTGGTGGGCAACCTTGCTGTTGATCATGTCTATACAGAAGGTCAAGGACGTGGTGTAGGTGGACTGCGGTCAATGCAAGAATTAGGTTTGACAGCATTACTACCATCCTTTCTCCGTGACTGGCCTCGCACACAAACCTGGGATGCTACTATGAGTGGAGAGGCATTTTCACCAAACCATGCCAAGCTTTTCAAACGTCTGGTACAAGAAGGTGGAGTGACTGTACTGGATGCATTGCGCGGACCTGTAGAGAAGGCAATTAGTGCAGTTGAAGAGCGTGGCAATCAGAGTGTCTCTGCAGAGGTGTTGGCTGGCTTACTGCACTCAGATGTTACATGTGTGGTGGATGCCTGGGGGACTTGGATACGTCCACTATTGCGCAAGGCACTGCTGCAGTCAACAGTTGAATCTGCACCAGAATGGGCAGCATGTGTGCGTTTTGCTGTTACTGGAAAGGGCCCTGGAGGGTGTAGTGCTCCTTTGCTGCGTTACCAGATCTTGGAAAGTCTTTCGGAACCATTGGCACCTGCATCAGCTTCAACCAGCTTGGTAACCAAGCGCCTCATGTTTCTGCAGGCAGCTCTTGTGGAAGTGCTACCTGCCTCAAGATTGAAGAGTGAGAACCTGTATCAGGCATCCTTGCTCTCAGAGTTGCTGACCTGCATGAACCACCCTGCTTCACAGGTACAGAACTAAAGTAACTCCCCTTTCAACTTAGGCATCTGGCCTCAAGTGTGTATGGTGAGAAGCAGCTGGATTTGTGGTGAAGTTGTATGCGTTTTTCTATTGCAGCATAGGACACTAATGTTTTGCATGGTAAATACCAGTGTCGTGTGGTTATTTGAATTTGTAAAGAACCACCAATTCCAGTTTTTTGAACATTTCAGATTCAGAGGACTGTCAGTTCTGGTTCTTTGATCAGAATCAAATAACTGCCAGTGACAGTTGCTTCAACACCCTTAAAGAACCAGCAGTTTAATTGAAAGAACAAGTAAAGACTGTTTTATGGATGGCTTTTTTTTCAATTTTTTTGAAAACCATGGTTATCAATCCTAAGAACTGCCTTGATATCCACCAGGGGTGTGTTCCTGTTTTTAATGCTCGCCCAACACTGGTAAACACTGTTCTCTATTGTGCCTGAATGCCCTTTTGTTGTGGAGAGCAGGTCCGTGAAGGAGTGGGGAACCTCATGTGTGTTGTGGGTGGAAACCTTTCAATTGCTTTGAGGTTGGCTGCAACAAGCCATGACACAGATGCAGCTGTGCCTGAGAATATGGTTTCTGTGGATGAAAGTATTAAGAGATGGAGCATGGAGATGGTCGAGGGTGCAGCGGCTGCTGCATCAAAGATTCAGATAAGGAATGGGCAAACACTGGGGGGTACAGCTTTGGCGGTTTCAAGCAGCATAGGACCATTAAACAGCAGTGGAGTTGAAGCTGAAGTTACTGAGGGTGATGCTGCTGCAAAATGGATGGAAACAGTAAGGAGACTTGCAGATGTGAAGTTGATATTTGGTGTCACTCTGATGTATGCCACATTAGCATTTGTAGTGTTCCTATCTGCTGTGATTTGTGCATCATGGGCATTAAAGAAAGAGCAGGGCCCCACTGCTCATGTGGCACCTATCTACTTCTGTGGATGTTTATAAACTCTGGATAAGCTTCAAGGAAGCCCTGTAATGGTGGAATTCATGCCCAGAAAACTCCTACTAGTAAACATATTAGAAAAATCGTGTTGACATGCTAATCACTGACTCTGCTTGTTGCATGGTCTCAGGCACTCTTCTTTGTTAGTGCAAGCATCAAGTCAGGCAGGGCAGTACCTCTCAACAGTGTCATTGTTGGACTTCTCCACCCAATTTTCTCATTGCAGGTCAGGGTTCAACCACTGTTTCCTGATTTTGCAACTCAGAAAACACATGTGCTTATTTCAGTACTGTGCCACTCCAAAAGAGTTTTTTTCAGTAGGTGATTGAGCATGAGCTGCAAATCATGTCGGAAAAGTATTCTTGAAACAACAATCTGGTCTGGCAGTTTGAGTTTGGTCCCCTTCAAGCCATAGCTATTTTTAATACAGCCAGGTGCTCTAGCTAGGGGCTGTAAAGACAGAGGTATAAGGTGAGAACTGTGTATTGGGGAGGACAGGAGACAGCAGACAAAGAGCTCTCGGCTTTGGCAAAAGGTGTGCTACGACTACTGAATTCAGCAGCACCATTTGATAGTGAACAAGTCGGGGGGGCTGTGACAGCAGTTCTTGCAGCAACCTCTGACCTGAACTGGCACACACGTTTCGCAGCATTGACATTTCTTCAATCTCTGGTGTACAGGTTTGTTGAGTTCACCTTCTTTTTGTGACATTTTCAGGATTTGCAAAGCCCCTTTCCAAATAGGGAGCATGTGAAGCAGTAGTCCTTTAGAAACTAAATCCTTGAGAATATGCTGAGAATGCTTCATTGTGCAGCTGCAAAGGTGGCAGAATTGGACAGGTCTGGTGGTGATAAGTCCTTGTCTTTTGCAGGCACACTTTCATCTTGGCAGGTACTGCCATGGCAGCACTGTGGAGACGTGTGCAAGAACTTCTGTCTGATCCACAACTTGAGGTAACTCTTGCATAAATGGAGTTTCTGGTTGCGTCTTCCCTGTAGCCCACTTATAGCATGACACAAACAGGGAGCTAAGATACTAGCTAAGATACTCTGAGCTGTGCAGGTACGGGATTTAGCAGCTACAACATTGTCAGGCATGCTGAAGGGAACTGATGGTGAGCTGGCTAAGGCGTTTAGGGAACAATCCTTGGCTGCTTCACTTTCCTTTCAAGGTTCAACCATTGGGAAGAATAGGTATCTCCACTGGCCGACAAATGCACTGCCCCTTTGAAGAACCTCTTATGTACAAACGAATGTCTAAACATGAAGCAAATGGCCTAGCATAGAGTCTTATGGGTGTACTCAATTTCAACAAAGATTGGAATTCAGTTACAAGAGGGTAAACGTGGTGTTGCAGGAAAAAAGGAGCAGTAGGAAATGGGTTGAGTACTGCATCTGTGCATGGAATTGTATTGGGACTTGCTGCATGTGTTCTGTCCATGCCATACGATATGCCCAGGTATGTTTTACTATGTCCTTTTAATGCATATTCTGTTGTATTACCATCATCTCAGTCAAGCTTTTTGACTCTCTGCTGTGGTTTCTGATGGAGTTTGAATGTATCTGGGTCAGATCTGAGGCTGAACTGAATTGGTTCATTTTTCTTCTACATGTTGCAGTTGGCTACCAGAGATGGTGACACAGCTCACCAAATTCAGTAAAGAATCTGCACCAATGCGTACTACAGTTACGAAGACAATTGCTGAATTTCGACGCACTCATTTCGACACATGGAGTTTTCAAAAGGCTGCTTTTACTGAAGAGCAATTGGAGGTATGGTTCCGTCTCTTGTAACCATTATTACTCAGTGTATTCCAATGGAAAACTTCCATTTATTTCCAGTTTCTTGGCTCAAGTTCCACCAATCTGCAGGGTGTAGGTGTATTGCTCTCTTGTGAACCTGATGTAATTTTGTAGATGAGCATGGTGGTGGTTATTCGCACCATATATTCACTCAATTCTGAGTTACTATTATGTGCTTTGAGCACAGCTGGAAAGGGAAAGTTGTTATATTGCTTCAGATCAACCAATAACCTGAAAAGGCTCTCAGAAACTCGCACTGGGCTGTAATATCTATCTGAGTACCCAATCTCATAGATGACAATTTTGTGTAGCAATCAAAATGCTCTAAAAAAAATATTGTGATGCTCTTAAGAACCTCACGGGCAGTAATATCAGAGATGTTGTGGCCCCTAGGCAAGAATGATAATTCTGCAGTAGACTGCAATTGACAAGCTTAGTTGCCATGATTATGATTAAATATTGAACCATGTGCGAGTTACAGAATTGAAACCTTTCATAATTTGTTTTGGGTCATTGACACGAGATTGTAGTGTCTATTGTCAAAGATCTTCAAGATGCAAATGATGATGTGTGCAGCAAATGAGTGTTTCTTCACGTTTTGCTCCCTTGGTGTCTGTGCAGGTACTCACTGATTTGACAAACTCGGCATCATACTTCGTTTGAAACCTTTTCCAAATTTTCATATCTGGATTTTCAACAATACGAAAATGCC
>Ga0209208_10009881_pt1 | contig 12479 bp, 12 predicted proteins | sample S1TSphfallax_3_FD_187694 | JGI IMG/M metagenome (GOLD analysis project Ga0209208, IMG submission 187694) | Host-associated microbial communities from peat moss isolated from Minnesota, USA - S1T2_Fd - Sphagnum fallax MG (SPAdes) (version 2) | ecosystem: Host-associated > Plants > Peat moss >...
TGAAAGTAAATGGATCAAAATGATTGCATATTAGTGATACACATTTTGGCACTAATATTATGTTGGAAAGACTTTTTAAATCAACAGTTCTTCAACAAAGGGTGGTTGTTGGAAGGATTGGTTTACTATTAAGAGGAGGATATTCAATTTTAAGCAATTGGTTTTGGAAAATGGGAATTTTGATCATTATAAAAATTAGAGAATTAGTTTCAATTTATGCCTTCTTAATTTACAAAAACAACCAATAGGAAAAATTTATGTTAGAATGGATGCGTTAAGATTGAAGAATATAAAAGAATTTAATGAAATATTGCAAGATTGTTAATTGGTTTATATAAAAAGCACTTATTCAAGGTGGGGAGTTGGGGTGCAAAGTGGGGATGTAAAGTTCGGGTGTGAATGTGTGAACTTTGGGGGTGTAGAGGTTGGGGTGCACAAATTTGGACATGTTTATTGGAAGGACATGACATTGTTCACATTTATACAACCATGCCTATGTGGCAATTACATGGTGCATGTGTGGTGATTATGTGGCAATGACATCACTATGAGAAATTGGGTCAACTAAAACCGCAGAGCTCAAAAAACAATTTGTATACAACTATTGTGCAACTATCTCTTGGGTATTATAACTACTATACAATTATCCCCCTAGAAATATGGGAAATTAATCAAAAAATTGTCATGTCAAAAAATTAAATAGTTATATTATAGTTGCAAGTGAGTTGAAAATGAGTCAAATCTATATAATAATTTATACACATCATACATACATCCATAATCAACCATGTTTGATTTTTTGAGGAATTGCATTGTAGTTGCATGTGACAACTATTTTAAAGTTGTTGTAAATGTGTTATTGACACAACAATTATGTTATAACTAATGTATGATGTACACATATGTGATTGTGCAATGTGTTTACATTTCCACCGCCCATTATAGGATACAATTGCAACTAGTTTTCAATTATGATTCCCATTGATACAACTAAGTAAGGCCACTATTGAACTAGTACTGTTCAATTATTATCCAACAACTTAAAATGTAATAAGGATACAAATTCATATGAAATATTTTATAAATAATTATTGTTTCAATAATTTGACTATTAAATATTAACTGCACTTAATATACTTAATTATTGTGAAAATATTAGTTATATTAAAATTTTGATTATTAATCTAATTAAATGATTTTAATTCATATAATCAGTTTAAGAGTATTTAACTAATTAATTATGTTAATTAGACTGAATAATATTATTTGGATACATATAATTAATTTAAATGTGAGATTAAAAAATATTATATTATATTAAAAATTCAATTAGAGTGTCCATATGGATATGCTTATTTATATCTTGATGTTTTTTACCCAAATTCATATTTAATTATTAATTCATTTATTGTAATTTACTTAATTATTATAAATTAATTACTTCAATTGAATGATTAACTATTAATTTGAATTATAGATTATTTTTATTCAAATAATTAGTTAATCCAAGTAATTGATATATTTTTTATTTTAAGATAATTAATGATTAATTATATGAATTTAGATAATTAATCATCTAATAATAAATTATTTGAAATAGCTAACTAACAAAACAAATGAACATTAATTATTTCGAAAAAAAAATTATTTGGTTCATTAAAATAATATTAATTATCTGGAATTTATTAATTAACTAATTATTTGAACTAGAAAAATTAATTTAAATAAATAGCTCACTAATTAGTTAATTTAAATCATTATTTCAGATAATTATATATTAAATAATTAATTCACATATATAACTATTAAATAATTATTAATTTAATTGTATGACTTACATAATGAAGTACAAACACAAAGAATGTGGGAAAATCTTTCTGTAGTTGTAACTCTATTTGTAATAAAAAAACAAATTGAAGATTTAACCCAATATATATATTTTTTTTAATCCCATGTCACAAACTATATAAAGAAGGTGTATTTTCTTATGTTCTCACATTAAAATACACATGTCATTTTGGAATGAGCTCAAAAAAACTTAACCCTAAAGACAAAACATAAAATAAAATAAAATCATTTATATGACTATTCTTGAATTCACTTAGTCTTATACTTTCCTACCTACTTGCCTACCTATGTAGATAAGTAGGTCCTATTTTTATACATGCCTACCTATGGTTATGTACCAACCTACCTAACTATTGAAATTTTATTTTTATTTTTCTCAAAATTCAATTAATATGCCATGTGGCAAAAAAATTATTATGCCATGTGTCATAATTTGGGACCATCATTAACAATCATAATAGACAATGGAAATCAATACTTCAAAAAAATTAGATCCAAAAATTGTCATAGTGCCACATTTCAAATTTTAATGAATGGATGAAAATTAGTAACGTCAACATGACATTATGGTTGTAGTTGTAGTGCAATTGCATAATAGTTGAAAATGAGTTGTTTCAACAAATTTGCAATTGAGTTGCATTGTATATATGGTGAGTCACAACTCTTGTAATTCATGCAACTTGTTTGATAACACTCATAGTGTAAAGTTACGAACGATGTGTTGCAAAGCCAATTGCAAAACACCTTTTTTTCATAGTGCATGGTGCCTATGTGGCATGAATGTGACAATTGGGAATGCATTGGGGTCAAGTGTTCGCACACAGGAATTACATTCCCATCATAGGAACATACTTGGGAAGATGTGTCTCCCCATGGGAACACATGTTCACATGTTGAATAACATTATGTTTGTTCACATGAAAACATCATGTGTTCCCAATCTTGTGAACATTGAATTTCCCCAAACATGGGAACAAGTGTTCCCACATGGGAACCCCATGTTTAGTGTTGGTGGCATCCATTCCTATGGTGGGGAACACATTCTAATATTGATCAATACATCACAAAAAGAAAAACACCTACACTAGCTTTGAGTTTTTCTCCATTAAAAAATGAGAAATTTTAATTGAAGTTCTTGAGCCAAAAAACAAGAATGACAAGATTGTGACTAATAAAACTTGTGTTATATTATTTTTTAGGTTGATCAGTACACAAAACAAAGAAAAGCACCTACACTAGCTTGCATCTTGTTTGTATCAAAGTACATGACATTTGCAAGGATGTTTTTGAGCTGGAGAATGAAAATGACAAGATTGTGGCTTTTGCAACTTGTGTTATATTTCTTAGGGTTTAAGGTTATACCGAAACAAAAAATAACCTACATTCACTTTGAATTTATTTGTATCAAAAAGTGTGACATTTGAATTGAAGTCCTTGAGCTAAAGAACAAAAATGACAAGATTGTGAATTCAAAATGGCAAGTGGTTTTTTTTATCACTACTCTCTCCCAAAAAATCTTTTGTCTAGCATGATATCAATTTGATGATAGTTGCATAAGACACATAGGGTGTGATCTGCAATATGTGAAACACCAATATAATGTTTTCATGTTGACATATGAAATGTATGACCCTTCTTGGTTCCAATTCTCCATGTCCATTAAATACATTCTATCAATATCATATTAGAATACCTTAAACTTATGTGTGTAAGCACAAAAGCTAAACACTAAAAAACAATTATAAAACTTATAGAAAAATAAAATTGATTAGTGTGGGGTTAGTGTGCATGTGGCACAACTTGAAATTTCCATAAAAACACCAAATAAAATATTTCAAGACTTCATTAGTCTTTGTAAATAGTTTCAAACAAAGGGCACAACAATTGTCAAACTTCTTAATGGTAATGCCAAGGGAAAATAAATAAACTGAGAAAAAAACCACTACTCCTTTGTTACTATACTACAATTATTTAAAAGGTGGTTTATAAATTTCTACCTAGAAAGTGAACACGACAATATTTTTAAGGTGCAACCACCATAGAAGCAATGACTAAGGGGTGTGGATAATGTTTAAAACTATGATATTGAATTTTTGAAAAATCACAAAGGGAGCACAATAATTTGGATTGTCACCTTTTTTTTTGGAATAAATTCCATTAATTACAAAGTTTCAATGATCAAAATTTGATTCAAATTGATGATGTTTATTTTTTAAAATTGCATGTTTAAAACATTCAAATTTTACTTGTGAATAGTGTTTATTTTTCAAACATGTTTTTTCCATATCAAATGTGCACCATTTTTTCCCAAAATAGGGGAAGATCCTAAAAAAATTCAAGTTAAAAGAAAAAAAGGAGTTGAAATTGATGAAATTCATCTTTATAATACATTTTGGCACTTTTGGTTCAAATGTATTTTTGGCCCTTAAAGTTGTGAATTTTGAAAATGTGTTTTGAACAAAAATTATTCATTTTTAAGTAATAAAGAGCATAGATGCATCATATATAAGATATAAGATCAAGATGTAATAAAAAATATTTATATGTTTCACATAATTATAATTGGGTATGAATAATGCATTTTTAAATAATAAATCATTACATTAATGTCACATGTAAAATGTAATCCTTGGAGGAAGACTTCAACCTTGACATCATTGGCTCATTATACCATGTTTTCACCTTTTAGGATGGTGATTTTTGTTTTATAATAGGGTTACCTCCCAAGTTTAAACATTATTTCATGTCATTTAAGACAAGAATTTTTCCATGTAATATATTTTTATATTTTTATAATTGCCAAAATCATCATCATATTATGAAATTTAAATCGACCTTAATTGTATATATATAAACTCTAAAGAAAATCATTTTTCCTTACATCATAATTATTGCTTGGGTAATGACCTCTAACAAAGTTAGAAAATCAAAAATCAAAAAAGAAACTAAAGAAGGTAGCTACTTTTTAACTACCTTGTATTGTCCACTTCTCCACCTCCCTTGACCTATTATGAAGGTAATAGTACTCATATCTCCTTTCACTTTATGTCTATTGCCTCCCATACTACCATAGACAAAAATAAATGGTAAAATTCAAAGAGTATTTGGTAAGATTTTTTTTTTTTTTTTTTTCATTATGCCACCATGGCTCACAAGAAAATACAAAAGGGGACTACTCTTTTAAGACAATCTGATAGATAATAAAAACTAACAAACAAAACAAACAAAGAAAAAAACCTAGTGAGTAGAGAAAAAAAAAAAAAAAAAAAAAAACCAAGTAAGAAAAAAAAAAAAAAAAAAGGTAGGTGGAAGAAAAACATTGAAAAATAATAAAAATGGGTCCAAAGAGAGCAAGGAGGGCCACTTCTCCCCCTTAAAGTCCTCCCTTATATCCCCAAAACATTATTTAATTCCTTTCCCTCCAAATATGCCCCTAGATTAGTTCCTATTTTAATGGCATCTAGATAGCCAACTAACTCCTTCTAGAATTAACTAAAATGAGTTGGTTGATTTTCTACCTATAACTCTTAAAAACCAACTAACTAGTTTGATGTCACCTTCACAAATAATGGAAATAGTAGGAAAAACTTGCTACTAATTAAAATTATCAGGCTACCATACTAGCTAAACTAACCGTAGGTAAAAACTAGAAGACTAACCACCTTTCACAATCTTTTTCGCAAGTGCCCTCCCATCACCCAACTACTTAAAAATGAATCATCTAAAATACACATGAAACATACATGGACATTGGCATTACATGAGTGTAGGAAGAAACCCTTCTTACTTAAAAGTTTAAAGTTTTGACATTCTCTTCACATTTGTACATATCTATGTGATTCATCATCCATATACCTCAAATTAACATTCAATCCATTGCATACATACCTTCCTATATTGATACTCACATCTACCAACACAATTGTAATATGTTATATATCAATTAGGCACCATAAATCATGTCAACATTTTATGTGGAGGAGAGGATTGTTGATCAACAACTCCAACACTTGGTAAACAATGTGGGCTGATGTATAAAATATATGTTTTTGCCATTACAATTAAAGTGATTGTTGTAAATCAAATAGAAATGCTTGCAAGGCAAAAAAAAATTACAACAATTTGCTAGCTCTATATAATTCCAATCTAGACAAGTATAATTACTTGGGTTTTTGACAAACAAAAACCATGTAATGACCTCCTTCTAGTTGCAAAGTGGTAAGATCTACCAATTATGAAATTTTGCAACATGAAGTTCTTCTAATTCATCGAACATCAGTGTTATGGTGTTCAACATTGCCACACTATCTTGCCAAATTCTATTGTGGTCATTTTCAAGATGTCATCTAACATTAATTCCATCTCACACATTTGTATAGTTTTGGGGGCCAAGAGTCTTCCTAGGGTTTGATTCCAACTTGTGGACAATAATCATGCTAGTGATCATAACTACAATCACCAACTTAAAACTTGCACCAGTAGATCATCAACTTCATGTTGAATAATGCACGTATCCTTAGCAACATGCCACATAGTCATATTAATTATGTCAAAGTGGGATTGGATCTAGAATGGAGAATGAAAGGTCAAGAAAAAGATATAAAAGTTTCTAAGGGCTTTTTAATAATAAAATTGAAGACCATCAAGTTAAATAGAAAATTAATTGGCTTCATACAAAACTAATGGAAGGTTTTTTTTTTAAACCCAATTATTCTTCTAGTTGCTAAGGAAATGTTAACATGTTTAATGGGGGTTGATATGGATAAAAAACACAACAATTGTAGAAGTTTATTGTGAAGATTTTGAGCCTTTGAATAAAATGGCTTGGAAGCCTACAATAGAAATTGGAGCACTTTTTTTTTATTCATGTAAATAATGGAATAGGTTAACAACAAAGAGGTCATGCAATATTTAGTCTAATGCATTTAGTAGTTTACAATTAAAGGAAAAAGATTTTGATCCTAAATACAAAAATCATTTTGTAAAATGCTTAGGTGTTGAAGAAGAATGATATTGTGACCAAAAAACATTGATCTTATGACAACTTTTATCAAATGTACAAAATATCATTTTAAACCATTATAATTATAATTATTATTTGTCTTTGTTACATTTTTTTACTAACCTTTTTTTTATAAGAAATTTTTTGCCAAAAAGAGAAATTAACAATAAAAAGTTTGGAAGTCATGATCAATTGATTTTGGAGGGTTTCAATCACCAAAAGTGAAGGAAAAAATAGTGGAAAGTGCCATATTCCTCTATTTGGTTTTCAATATGTAACCATAAATATAGAAGGTTGATCATATCTAGTGAATTCATTTATCGCCCTTTTATTTAAATGTACAAAAAATCGTTTCAATCCATTTTTATAATTTTTTTGCATTCATGTTCTTTTCTATGTTCTTTTTTAACCATGGTTAGCTATCCATAAACTCCATATTCTCCAACGACCATTTCAACAAATAATCTCAAAGTATGATGATTCATTCGTTCATCTGCAACTAATGTATAAGTAATTTCTAATAAAGGCTTGCTGGCTTTCATAACAACATGTACCACATCGCCAACCTCAATGCAACGCTTTGCTATCCAAGCTTTTTCAAATGTTTTTTTCATGCCCCCCTTATGTAATCGAACATGATTAGTAATCTTTCATTCAATTTTATCAATAGCTCACTTGTTTTTTAATGCAAACATCTCTTCTTTCTATTGCTCCTTTGCTTTGGTTATTGCTTCCTTATGTGTAATCTTTTGTTCATGTGCACACAAATAATGGATATAAATATTAGAATTTGGTTATTATGTAGTATCACATATTATTGAAAATATGACAAAGGTATATTGATATCTTGGGATGTCATTTTTTAAGAAATAAACAATGCACACATTGAGATTGTTGATAAGAAATAGGCACCCATTTCAACCAATATTGAGGATTTCATTCTAAATCTTAGTTTCCTTCATCAATAAACTACAATGGGAAATCAAAGTACCATGCCTACTCACATTGTAATTGGTCAAGGATACTCCAACATTCAACTTGAAGAACTCTTGAGGTTGACCAAGAAGGATGGTCAAATTTGAATCAATTAGTACGAGATTCTAATTCAATAGCAAAAGTTGGAGATACTAATGTATAGATTGGTCTACGTACCAGAATTATTTTATGAAAGCCCTTCACTTGACACCATTACATTAAAGGTCAATACATCATAGAAAAACCCCAACATCAATCATTGAAACAATGGAGGGCAAAGCTATCATTAAAGGAAAATCAAATGAAGCATTAATGAATCAATGTAAAAAACATTGACTAACCTAAATGCAAAATTATGGAATGAAGTAATCAAATTTGAATTATAGTCCATAGAGAAGAATAAAACTTGGAACATAAAAAGTTTGCCTCCAAGGCGTACTACAATTAACTCCAAATGGTTATTCAAAGTCAAATTACATGCCAATGGTAGTAAAAATATAGAGTTCGCCTTGTTGCAAGAGGTTTTTCTCAAGTACATGATATTAATTAACTACATGGACACATTTTTGCCATTGTCAAAATTGATTCCATAAAAGTCATATTGGCTTTAGCAACTCAATATTACTATTTAAAATCCATCAATTAAATGTCAATGTTAAAACAACCTTCTTAAATGGCATTCTTGAAGAAGAAATCTATTTGGAATTTCTAGAAGGAATTGAAAAACCTAGAGATTCAAATTTGGTTTTAAAATTTCACAAATCTTTTTATGGGCTATGCCAATCATCCAAAGCTTGGTATCAACAACTTGATGATCATTTATTGAACACTAAATCAATTTTATTGTTGTATACCTAATTCTAATGTTTATGCCAAAACAACCTTGACAAGGTTTTGTCATTTTTGTTGTGGATGCAGACGACATTATTACTACAAGCAATAATTTGTCCATAATTATGGACATTGAAAACACATTGGCATAAGCATTTGATATGATATTATTGGGAGATATTCATTTCTTCCTTGGAAATCAAATGATCAAAAATCATGTTAAAGGTTGCATATTCCTTTTTCAATCTAAATACTTCAAGACTAATGAAGTGATATAAGATGGAATCTAGCAATCACATTTTCACACCATTGGAAGTAGGCTTCAAATTGATTAAAAATGATTGCCCCACAATTGAAATAGAACATCTTTTGATGGAAATAATTCCATATTCACAAGTTGTTGGCAACGTAATGCATGTTATCATTTATACAAGACTTGACCGGTCTTACTCAATTGGGTGCCTTGCCCAATTTCTAAATGATCATGGAGAAATTCATTGAAAAGTTGTGAAATGTGTTTTTCAACACATAAATTCCACTTTACACAAATGCATCAAATACCAAAATTGTGAGTCTAATGGTACTTTAATTGGTTATTTAGATGTTAATTATGGCGGTGATATCGACATGCATCATTCCACTTCAAGTTATTGTTTGGGTGAAAACACATTAAAGTGGAGTACTTTCTAGCATATGTGGAGTCTATACTAATGTGAAAATAAAAGTCCATCTTACATTGTAATAGAATAAATTATATTGCACAAGTCATATGACGAGGCTAAACAATTTTTTTTAATTTCTAGATTTTATTAATGGTAGATAATTGTATCAAAAATTTACATTTAAAAAATGAAAAGTTGAATTATTAATTCAAATGAATAAAGGACTTTATGAAAAAATTCATATTTCATTGTATATTTCAATTTATGGTTTTCAAAATCTTTCAAAATCGTCTTCTTTTATATCAATGGCATCACATTACTTTCTATGTCAAAAAAAATCAATCAACTAAACATTTTAGTAAATATAATGAGTTGATAATCATATGATAAAAATTGTGATGTAGGGTTTTTGGCACTTCAAAAGTGCAATATGTTATGGTAACTCAAAATGTATTCATGAAATTCATACAATGTGATCATATCATATGTAATATTATTTTTTGAATCTTTTTCACATATTTTTCATTTATATTTTATTCCATGGCTCATGATTAATAATCCAATAAGTTGTTACAAGATTATGTACTCTACCATAATGTGCTTTCACTTGTTTCATCTTTACAGGAGGAGTTGTGCCCTAAGCAAGTAAGAAGTAACATGTTGTAGCCATTTCCAACATTGAATCTGAAAACATGACATTATCCAAAGTTGTATCAAAAGCAATTTGGCTCAGGAGACTTCTTGAAGACTTGGATTTTGTTCAAAAAAACCCTACCACACTTTTTGGAGACAATCAAAGTTATTTTTCTTTGGCAACAAAAATAAGCACATATATAGATATATAATATAATTTCATCAGGAAACAAGTTCAAAACAATTTGATTAAGCTTCAATATATTCCCATAAAATTTATTGTAGCTAACATATTCATTAAAATTTTGAATAACCTAAACATGAACATTGTATGAAAATGCTTGGATTTGAAGAAGTTCCAAAAGACCAACAAATCAACAATCAATTCAAAAAAGAGATGCACAACCTATAAAATGTTGAACATGTAAATCATTACGCACCTTCCAACATCAATCCAGGAAAAAGTGATGAAACCTTAATTCATGTTGGAAAGAAAAAATGAAAAAACCTTAATTTTTATGGAACATGTATATGCAATCCTATAGGAAGAGTGTTATAACTTGGTTATAAATTTGTAGGATTACATATCAAGATACCAATAATTGTGATTGTTTGAAATTCCAAAGACACATCTTGGTGATTATCTCTTCCTTGTGTATAAGAACCTTGAACTTGCATCACTAATTATTTTTATTAATAATCTATGAATGGCTTTTCAATTGAAACCTTCCATTTGGATTCAGAAGGAGGCTTTAGGCATGGTCAAAAATTTACTAATGTAGTTATTGTGTGGCAATGGGGTCTTGGATGTTGTGGACATTTTTGGCAACGGTTGTGAAAAAATTTCATTACCACTTGGGCATGGGTTATTAGCTTCAAGTGGTGGGTGACAATCAAACCTTTCAATCTTGACAAAATAATGGTAGACAATGTCATTGGAAAGGTTTGATTTGCCCAAAATCTCTTCAACATGCAAATCAACTTCTTTAAAATCCAAATTAGGTGTTTTTGTATTGTTACATCTTATCCAACATAGTTTTTGGATTCAAAGTCCAAATTCTAATTGTTTTGAAACCTTTACAAGTATTTTGTGGGGTCAATGTTTTTTTAAGAGCTAGGGAAACCCATTGTGCCAAATCTCCTTTTCCACCACCCTTCCCTTTGTTCGCTAGTGTCCAAACATCCTTGTATGCTTTGAATGCAGTTTTGAATAGTTTGAAGGATACAACATTGAAAAGCTTTAAGGTGCATGGTTAATTTGTGATGGCAAAGTGATCAAATCCAACCCCAACCCCTTGGCCTTGTGCTCAACATCAATTGTGACATGGGAACAATGGCAATCTAGAATTAACAAGTGTTGATTCATGTTACAAAGATCCTTGTCACATTTTTGAACAAATGCTATGAAGTGTGAAACCCAATCAAATGTCAGAAAGAATGTAGGTGCATAGCCATCGTTGCACCAAATTCACACCTTTCAATGAAGTTTTAACGAAATTACTTACCTCAAAAAATGTAAAAATTTGGAAGTGATTTTCTTGTTATGTTGATGTAAGACAACACAGACAACCATTTTCTTTTGTTTGGTGAAATCAAATGCACAAATTTGAGATAGAACAAGTGTGCCTTTGTTTCAACTTGCTTAAAACACCTTATTCATCACAATTCCAAATTTGAGTTGGTTGGTAATGGTGTACATTGTATGTTTTTGTTAAGTTTGTGTAGAAAAATGTAGCATTTGTTAGATAGAGGACCTTTGCACATCCAACCTCTAGACCTTAGGCAACCCTCATTGGCATGTCATGATGACACCTTCTAAACCACTTGAACCACCCGCATCTTGGAATCCTATTCTTGAATTTTGTGTTTTTCTCTTGTGTAATCTTTGTTACTTTTAATCAAAGTTGCGCAAGTGTAAGCAAATGCCCAATCACTTGCGTCTTCTTCACATAAAAGATCAATTCATCCTTTTTTTTGGTGTAACATTCTTGCCTTCCCTATTTTTTTAGATTATGTATGTCCATACATATGGCTGTGTAGTAGTGTGGTGGGCACACTTGACATTCAACTAATGGTGTGGATCTTACAACCAACTTCAACAATTTCAATTTCTACCTTTAATCTAATATCACCTTAGTTGCCATTTTCTATCAACTTTTTCCTCCTCTTATATTGACTTGCAAGTTTGCCTATTGGTATGTTCCTTGACCCATGAGGAGTTTGTTGAAAAACATTATGTCTTTGTGCACATGTTGGTCAGCTTGTAGAAGGGTCAACATTCTCATCACCTTGTTGGTTGTAGTTTGGAACTTCCGCAGTGCACTAGAAACCACCATTGTGGTTTTGGTTTGAAACTTGAATCAATCGATCCCTAGTAGAATAGATGCACATGGGGTGTGCTTGTAAAATTGACACATCATATCAACTATTTGCTTGGCTTGATTGTAGCTAGCTATGAGTCTCTTGATTATTCAACCTCTCAAATCTAAACATTAAATCACAATTGGAGGCGGTGATTTTTCTTGCTG
>Ga0209208_10009882_pt1 | contig 12478 bp, 6 predicted proteins | sample S1TSphfallax_3_FD_187694 | JGI IMG/M metagenome (GOLD analysis project Ga0209208, IMG submission 187694) | Host-associated microbial communities from peat moss isolated from Minnesota, USA - S1T2_Fd - Sphagnum fallax MG (SPAdes) (version 2) | ecosystem: Host-associated > Plants > Peat moss >...
TTTTTTTTTTTTGGGGGGGGGGGGGGGGGGGGATTTTCGACCTGGAAATCATGATTTTCTACACATAAAATTGATTTTTTGTGAGAATTTTTTTTTTCCCAAATTCGCCAGATTTCTACCCCAGGTTCCAGAAGGTAGCCAAAATATTAAAAATTATCTACTTTCACATCTAGTCTATAGCCAAATTTGGCTAAATCTTGCAAATGATTTCTAAAAAACAACTCTGGGTAGGTTATGGTATTTAAGTACATTTCGGTTTTGGCCAAGCAACTACAGCGGTCTCCGCTAACTTTTACAGCCACGTTCTGGGGCCATTTACTTAAGTGGTCTTCTTAGCCCCACCTAGTAGGTACCTAGTAGGTACCTAGTAGAAAAGTAGCTAAAAAAAGTCCTGATCTTCAAGCCGGGCAAAGGTTCAAAAAAAATTTGAACCCTCACCGGAACAGTAAAAAAAAAAAAAGACCAAAAACAAAACTGTGCACCGACTTCTCACTTAAGTTAAAGTTACTCACAAGTTAGGGTTATTAGAGGGCAACAACAGGCATGCAAAAGTGACATCTGTCTAGTAAAAAAACTCTGGAAGTAAAAAAAAAATTGCAAGTTAGGTTTAAAAAAACTAAAGCCCCGGCTAGAGAAAGTGAATGGTCCAAGAGTTGGTTTTTTACCTATGTAAAAAAAGAGAGGCGGGTGAGTGAGTTTGGGGGGGCTGTGGAGGGGGGCTTGGGAAATGGATTGTTGAGGTTGTGGAAATCATGACCGACGGCTTGGATGCAACACTACCATACGAAAGAATAATTTGGTGATCATTACTGACGGCTTGGATTGAGTAAACAATTAGGTCTGAAGATACTCGCGTGACTTAAGAGATGGTCAGCGGAAGCTCATTTTTAGGGCATTTCCCGCCCATCCCCAGAACCCCCTCCATCCTCCCCCGCCCCCTCCCCACCCAATTTCACGTAAAATAATTTATTAATAAATATCCGCCTTGGACGACAAGCCTCCTCACGACACCAACACCTGCAGGAAAAAAGTGAAAAACTCTGTACACTTTATACAAAGTGTAGGAGGTGGGTGGGTAGGTAGGTGGGTGGGTGGGTGGGGTGGGGGAAGTAACTGGTAGGTAGCTATAATCAGGCAAAAAAAGCACCAAATTCCCCTTTCAGATCTAGGTAGGTCGGTTGCTGAGAGGCTGGTCTGTAGGTCTGTCATTGCTGAAGATCATGATTAGGTATGGACTAGGTAACCCTATTGCCCTGGTTACCTTGAGCCCTGCCTATATATAGGCTGTTGCACGCCATCCCATTTGTTATTTTCCTCTTTCTAGCTATTTTGGCTACAAAGGTAAAACTTACCTACCTATTGTATTTCTAGGAGGTTGATAAAACCAGCCAGGCTAAGGGAGGGGTGTAACTACAATGCTCAGAGCCAATAAATGATTGCCGTGTCAGCCAATTTTCTCAAAAGCCTTGAATAGGGTGAACCAGGTGCAAATTTGAGTAGGTAGGTAGGCAAAATGGTAAAAAGGGAAGGCGTAGTATAGGCTAGGTGTGTTGTACAGTATATATATTTTATCTACCCATCTCTTCAACAAACCATTTCGCTTCATGTTACAATCCTCTATTACATGAGCTTTAATAGGTACCTAGTTGGGAATTAAAACCACATGGTCATGAGAGGAGGTTTTTGGGCCAATGAGATAAGGGCCCTGACATTAGGTCACTCCTTCTTCACATGCCCTCCATTAACTTCTCTCTACATGGATGTCAAACAAAAAAATCCTTTTATTGGCTTGTGACCTATTCATGAAGGGGGTAAAGAGGGGAAGGGGGAAGAGGAGGAGGAGGAGGAGGGGGGGATCACGTCGTAGTGGTGACACCCAAAGGACTCACTCTTAAAGAGTTACTACCTACTAGGTACTCGCAGCGACCCAGTTCCTCAATCTGACACTGAAGGCTTTGGCCATTTGTGGATCAAACCGCGTAAACCTACCAGCTCGCTTTTAAAACTCAGCCCCAGTGTCCCCTACCACCCTCCCCTCCCTTAACCCCCCCCCCTTACACCCCCCTACTTCCCCAAAAAAAGAGGATTGATGGCAACGATTTTTTTAATTCTACTTTATTCCTTTTATACTATATATTATATCTTTGTTTATTTTCTTTCATTTTTATGTTCTTTTTTCTCATGCTATGGAGATTTGCTTGTGTGGCAAAAATGCAGCCACAGCCCATGTGATGAGGTGGCCATGTTGTCCTATGTGGCAGGAGGAAAGATCATGGTGGTGTTACCTTTTTTTTTTCTAGGTGAAACTTTTCTTTTTTGGGCAGGGGCGAGGGTTTATGTGAGCCAAGGATTATTAGACTCTAAATTGCTATGTGGTGACAAGGGGGAAAGAAAAGACAATGTCAATATTGGCCAGAGGGAACCAGCACCCACCAGCAGGATGGATGGATGGCATGTGGACAGAGAATACTTTTTTTCATTGTTTTCCTCTCCTATAACTAACCATAGTGAACTAATAACCATGGTGATTAGCTATGTACTAATCATAACACACCTACCTACCCACCTACCTATGACCTTGTAGCCAACAAGTGCCTACTAACTTAGTTACCTCTTATATTCCCTGCCTACTCGCCTACTAGGTATAGCTTGGTACTTACATAGGTAGTTACTAGTTACTTCAGTAGTGTGAGGTGGAATTAGAGGGTTTTTACAAGAGAGGTTACCAAGGTAGAATAGCTTTCCAATGGATTGTGCACTGGGTTTAGGGTTTAGGGTGTAAATTTCATGATTTTGAATTCACAATTACTTGCTTCACAACCTATTGTTTCGCTTGGGTGTGTCTAGAAATCAAAGTCCAGGACACACACCAGACAAATCAATAGTTAGAATCCTATTGATGCACATAGCTTTTCCCGGGATCCCAATACTCAGCCATGCCACACATCACTTCCCCAGAATAACCCATTGTGCACATCTGAGTGTTGGTGTAAACATTTTCACATCTCCAAAAACAAAATCAGAATTCATGCAACCATCAAATCTTATGATAAAAACCGCTCCCCTTTCAATTAAAAACATACCTTCATCAAAATTGTATCCTTCCCAGTTTTTTGAGTGCACATTGGAATTTTCAGTGGCAAATTTACATGTTATAATGGAGAAGGAAGAGGGTTGTTCACACAGGTGAGGAAGTGCCAAAGATTATGGTGATGGGAGGTTAGGGTAAAGGCCATGGGAGGTAGGGAAAGGGCAAGTGACATGATGGTGGTGGGTTTAAGTGTTGGGAGTTTGGACTAAAATATTCCAACTGGAGCTCTATGATTTGTGAGAATTCAACTCTAATAAATTAAGTTATTTCCAGGAAATCTCGGTGTTGGAATTTGGCTAGAACTCACCAAATTTGCTGATTGGTAAGGGATTCAAAGGGTTGCACCCCCAACGAGAAGTCAATGGCTCAAATCTGTTTGGGAAGCTACAAATGTGGTGGAGGAGGGGTAAAAAGGATTAGAGTGAACACTAGTAATGTGTCAAAATTGTCCCATATCACTAGGTACTCCCAATGAATGGAATGAATGAGAGTTGATCCGTTCTTATCACTAACAAGGATGATGAAACAAAAAAGGTTAGATTGAAACCCACAAAATACATGTTAAAGAAAAGTCAAACCTTCAACCTACTTATCAAAGTTGATGAAGATTGAAGATTGTTTGCTCCAGAGCTTCATAGCAAGTTTTGGGGGAGTCTTTCCCAAGGGTGGGTTGTGAAGTGGGGAAAACAAAAGCCATGTGGTACAGTTTTGACAGTAGTTAGTTCGGGGGGAACAGGACCAAAAACCTGAACCAACTAACTCTTGCACATTACATATATATACCTGGCAAATTTTGACACATGTCTGTTCAATAATTAATTAAAATTTGAAAAAAAAAATCATTTTGACAAAAGAAAATATTCTTGAAGATGCAATAAATTTCCTTCACCCAAAAACTTTTCTCTTTGGAGAATTTTTATTAATTTTAAAAAAAATTCATCATTTATGAAAATAATATAATTAGTGTCCAAGCTGCCAAGGTTAACTATGGTATCTAGGGGTTAGGGAGATGCACATATGTAGATAGGGATAGAGATGTTGATGAGAGAAGTGATAGGACTTGTTCTTCCTTGCCATTTTTCTCAATAGGATAAAATAAAATAAGAGTGCCCAAAAATTTAAAAATTAATTTTTTAAAGTCAAGTGTTATTGTAGTTGAATAGCAACTGCTTTGGGCCCACCACCAAAAGCTCCACTGCACCACCACCACCACCATCACCACCTCCTTTTGTTTGCGTAGAAACTTACTTTGGTAGGGCCCACACAGACTCTGAGTCACTCACGAGGCAGAAGCTGGACCGCACGATACAAATTCCGAAAGGGCATAAAAGTAATTTAACTTACTAAATTTCGTGAAAAACCGCATTAGTAACAAAATTTTAACCCAACCAAAAAATTAGAAAGCATCGTCCAGTAGCCAATGGTTGTTGCTCCTTTGGCGGTAACTTGTAACTTCCTCTAGGGCCCCACGGGCAGTAATTTATTTTTACTCGTCACCAATACTGGGTCACTTATATATATATATCTTTTACGGCTCAATAGTACCCATGAACCACGACCGTAGATCCTGCTCGAATCCAACGGTAGAACGTGTTTCAACCACATATCTTATTATGCTGGGGGGGGGGCGGGTTGAGGCGTACGGTCGCCGTCTCTTCTTCGAGTTGCACTTTTGGCCTTTTTACCATGTCCTTTTTCCTGGTCTATTGTGTAGGTAAAAAAAATCTGTAACATCATCCTCCTCCTCTTCCTCCTCCTAGCGCAGTAAATAATAGGTGAATAAATTTTAGTTTTTTACTGCACTTGTTCGCTACTAAGTTTCCTGCGAGTAGTAGTAGAAAGAGAGAGAGTTTCAGGTGCCAGGAAGGTGCACAGAAAGAACAACAAACAAGGTAAAAAAAATCTACTACAAACAAGGTTTTAAAAAAAAGATCTGTACAAAATTTCATAGTCTATGCCGATTCCAAGACCATATTCTAAAGCATAATCTCCCATCCCCATAAGGGAGGGGTTATATTCCATTCTTGAAGAGGTTTCTTCAGTTCTATGGCAGGATCTTCCATATTCGGAGCCGGGTTCTTCCATTTTTCTGCACATCTTTACATAGGGTTAACACCCTTGGGTAGTCGTAAATAGAGTGGTTACATTTTTTTATTCCATTAAAAAATGGGACCTACACTCAGACTATCACCTCACATGAGGCTTCCTTCCAATAATGCCCTCACACCAAGGTGTTGTTACCTTACACTTATTACCTTACACATAATAGGAACCCCCTTCCCTTCTTTCCCAACACCCCCCTTTTTCCGCCTTTTCCTAGCCCCAAAAGGGGACCCACAAGGTTTCCAAAAACAAAAAACCCTCCCTGAAATTTTTTTTCTTTAAAATAAAAACACAAACAAACAAACCAACCAACCAAATGAGTCTTAACTTGTAGGGAAGGAAAACCTGGCCCTTTGCCTTATTGCAAAACTGACTGCATGGTGTGATTTAAACATATTTTTTTAGGTCCATGGAGAGGATATGTGCAAGGAAACTCCTTTGTTCGACATTAACCTAATTGCAAGGTACATGAGGAGGGCCAGGGTGAGGCCATGTTGTTGGTACCTTTGCCTTTTGGAGCAAGGCACTCTTTAATGGTCATATTAACCCCCCCAAAAAATGTTAGATTTGAACTCGGAGACCTTGAGGATTTAGTCTAGGAATTGGGATATTTGTAATATTTAGAAATAATTTAAATGGATTTTGGGATTTTCTTTACCACGGTACCTATTTCCTGGGTGCCGGTTTATCCAAAGGCCATGAGGTGTGAGGAACTCTTTGTTCGGCACGATCATCCTCCTCCGGAAACAAAAAAAATTCCATCAATCCGGACCATTCTAATCATAGTGGATATTGTAACAGCTAGCCTATACCATTTCAGCCAAGTCACACAACTTGCCAACAAACATCCCCTCCCCTCCCCTCCCCTCCCCCCCCCGCACCCAATCCCCAACCGAGTCCTCCCTTTTGATATTATTTCACATGTGGGGCCAAAATGATCTTGTTGGGCCATAGCTTTGTGAAAGGAAATTTTTTTACCATGGCTAATTTTACTATGGTATGTTACATCTGACAGTCTTTATTAGCCATCAACTCACTAAATTTACCCATAAACCCTCATTAGTAAGTTTTTGGCAACAGGTTTTTTTTTTCTTTTTTGGACTTTTTACATCATTTAAAAAACTCCTATCTCTAGGCTGAAATCTCTACTTGGCCAAAAAAAAAAAAAAAAAAAAAAAAACATGCACGCACAGACCCATGAGTAAAAAAGCATCTTTGTTATGAAAGGAATTCTTTTGAAGTCTTTTGGATGAACCCATTGTTATACAATTTTCCACAAGTACTTATACAACGTAAAGGCTTGAATAGTGTGCTCTTCAATGAATGTGTTTTCTAGGTAAGGGCTATGGAGCTAATTGACAAGCTTGAGCCAACTCAAAGAGGTCCATACAGTGGAGGTATTGGTGGCATTTCTTTCACCGGAGATATGAATCTAGCCTTGGCCCTCCGCACAATGGTGTTCCAAACTTGCCATACTAACACAATGTACTCATTCAAAGATGTGGAACATCATCATGAGTGGGTAGTCCATCTCCAGGTACTCTTCCAGTAGTAACTGTCTCCGGTTATTAAAATCCCTTCTTATCAGAACTATGTTGTAAGGATATAGTGCTAATCTCAAGTAGTCTAAGCTGCTGTGGAAGCAGAAGTATTAATGAGCCACTTCTGAACAGTGTTGGTGCAATTTTTTTGAGTGCAACAGCCAATTCTAGTACTGATGCCTGCACATTTTCCCATTTTTGTGCAATTTTGCTGTACAGGCAGGTGCAGGCATTGTTGCAGATAGTGACCCAGAGCATGAATACCAAGAGACTATGAACAAAACTGCATGTCTTACCTGCGCAATTGATCTCGCTGAAGCCTCATTTGTAACTCAATAGTCTGCTTTTGTACTACTCAAAGGTTTTCTGCATCTTCACAACATCAAATTCCCAATGCTTGCAAACATGGGCAGATGTGAAGATCCTTGTAGACAGATCATCTTCCTGAGCCTCTCTTTTGCAATCCATGAAACATTATTTTTGCAATATTTTTTCCCTGGTGCTTGCAATACAGGCATGAAGCTTCGTAACATCTCAGTGGGCCCACAATATTTGAACAATTAACAAGGATGATTTGAACACATTTGGAAGACGAATGATAGATATTGTATTATGCAATGAGTCTATATGTGAAGGTTCCACATATTATCCAGGTCCTGATCTGTGAATCTAAGCCTTGGTGTAGGGTTTTTGGTTTTGTGATCACATATTGTTGGCATAAGAGCAACTCCGGCAATGCACTATACTTGAGGTGGTGTCAATATTTATTAATGTTGAATGCTTATGAAACAAAGGTTATGAACCCCCCTCCCCCCATTGGTTATCAACCTGGGTATATACGCAGTTAGTTGGCAAACTTGGGGATTTAAAAAAAAACTAGGGGTGCAAGGAACCCCAGGGTCAATAGCACAAAGAACCTCACACATCAAAGTACCACAACTCAGAAGTTGTCACTAGCTCTTTTGACCTTTGATTACTAGGCTCTTAGAAACTTACAACTGATTCTTTGGATTTTGTAGTAATAGGGGTTCTTGGTTCTTGCATCATTGTGGCAATTTACTTTGTTATGATATTGAAGCTTGCAGCAGTATTGAAAGAAGGTGGCATCACAAAATTATGAACCTATTTCTGGCAGTGGGTATGAAATCCATGCATCACAATCAGCTTCTGTTGATTTTGTATCTTGTATTTTGTACCTGTCTGCAGTCTGAGTTTTCAAAGAGATGATGAATTTTAGGTGTGAGTTGCAACTTGTGGATGGAACAGGGTTTGATTCTAGAACTGGTTCCAAAAGCCAGACCTGGTTCCTTTTGGTTTTCACTAAAGGGAACCGGAGCAGACAGCTTTAATCCCCCAATCCAGGTACTCACCCAACATTGGTTCAAAAGCCAATTTGGATTCCATAAATTGACACAATGAAAATTGCTCGACCTCCAGATTCCAAATTGTCAGTGTGAAATATGTGGAATCTGGTTTGTTTGTTGATGTACACAACATCCAAATGGCGCTGGAGACTATTATGATTTTTATTTTTGTTCTGGTGGATGACAGAAGATAGCCACATTGGAGAGTAAGTTGCAACTGGGACATCAAGAGCTAATGAAGTCACAAACAACTCTATTTTTTTGCTAGAAGTGAGAAGACTTAAGCTTTGAGGAAACTTGCAGAGATGAAGGCTCAATTCGAAGACAAATCTCAATTAGAACATACTGCTCTATGTTGGATGCTAGGCATTGTAGGCTTTCTCAATTGACAAATTTTGTTACCTAGTTTGGCACATTGTGGGCAGATTTTTTTCCTTTCAAAGTTCTTCTAGTGAGGTTTTTGAAATTTCCAAGTAACGGCCTTCTGCTGGTTTTGTCTCTTTAATCCTTCATTCCTCCATTTCTTCTCAAGTGAAGGTTATACAATTTGGAAAGGGGTCAATTTCTCTGTGACAGGCAGATAGCCTCTTGACCTTCATTGACAATGGCGGGACTCAATTGCCACAAACACCCCTTGGATAAGACAAGAAGTTATGTCTTGAAGCTAGTTCATGCACATGGCAATGAGCGTATGGAATCAAGTTCAGTTTTTCAAAATAGCCAGTGACATTGAATGTTGAGTGAGATACATATCACCCCTACCTAAATCTATCTGCTTTTTTTGTTTGCCTTGGAGAGATTCAATGGCTAGGCTTTCATAAACAGCTTGCATTTTCAACCTTCATGAGGAAAGCAAATTGAATTGAAATTCCTCTATATATTAGGCAAAGAGTTTTCTTCATCAATCATCTTCTTGATGCATTGAACAAGATTGCTGCAGTCTCTTTGCTGTGTTTTGCCTTGTTTATTTAAACCCGTCTGGATGTTCTGTAGTGCAGGAAATGTTGTGTTGACGTTATAGCTGTTGTATGCTGTGAAGATTGTGTTCCAACTGCCATGTAGCCATTGAGAAGCAATTGTAACCTTAATCGGGTGGAGCTCATGAGTTGAAGTGTTACCATCTAATCACAAGATATATTACTGGCCATGAGGAGAAGGAGAAATCCTCAATTCTAGAAACTTGCAGAAGAGCTTGCAATACTAAAAAACTTGCAGTTATTCCAATGCACAAAACGTGCTTGACCAAATTGAAAAGTTAGGATTGGATTGTATACAATGAGGGGGCATACATGCACCAATCATTGCGATTGGGGTGAAAGCACATTATAGTGTTCAAAGATGTTTGTCATAAATATTGTTTTTTGAAATTGTGCCTCACTTTCACCAAGCCAAAACTGAAAGGATTTTACATAAAGTGTATTGATAATAAGATAGCTCAATTTTTTTTAAAATAAAATTATCAAAAGAAAAATTGTATCTTTTGATTGATATTAAGTTATTAAAAAATATATTTGACTGAGAATCATATATACAACAATATATTGTAAGATGTAAATATATTTTTTAAAACTATTCAAATGATTACCAAACTTGATGAAGTACTCAATCCTATATTGAATATGATTTAATTATACTATTTCATTTTCATATGAAGAGTTCCATTGATGCAATTTTACAAAAAAAAATGCAAGTGTGCAATTTTTTTAATTATTAAAAAATTACTCTCATTTGAAAATAACAAAAAATTATGTTGAAGACCTTTTATAAAAATAATAAAATTCCCTAAGATGCTAGATAAATGGAAAGAAAAAATGCCCCTAAAATAATACAAAATATATTTATTAAAAAAAACATTTTCCTACCCAAGATGTACCATAGCGACGTGCTTACACTCATTAGCCAACTATAAGCACCCATTTTCTTTTTTTTAAATTTTGAAACCTGTGCTATCTAGGCACAAGTTTATAGGAACAAACCCATTTTCACAATACCATGATATTTACCTCATACAACATACAAGCCATTTCATTGATGTTCTTAGAGATGCTCCTAGGCTCAATCTGATCTTGTACTATAACTTATAGCCCCATGCCAACATTTTCAGCAAGCAAGCTAATGAGAAGGCTGGTTGAAAAAGACAAAAAAATAAGAATCTCTTCCATAATTATTTGGTGTATTACAAAAGAAGAAAGCAAACAAAAAATTGTTTGAAAATTTGAACTATTGCCATATTAGGTTATGGTTTTAGTTTACAATAGAAGCTGATTATAACTTCATGCCACACCTTAGCCTAATGGATGTATAAAATGTGTCTTAGGTAATTGGTGAAATTTCATCACCTGAATACATTTAGGGTAAGCAAGCCCATAAGCAAATAGAAGTTGGTAATCAAATGACCTTCTAGTACAAGGTGGATCTGATGATAGATTTTTCATTGTTGGTAACCATGCATCAATATCAGCTATTATTTGAACATTTGATAGTTGATATTGTGTTTGAGGAATTTAAAAGACTTGACCAAACCGATGACGGGGTTTAGGGTTTAGGGTTTATGTTGTTCAAAAATGGATTAATGTAGAAAAAAGTAATTAGAAAAATAATCTGATTAGTGTTCACTGAGTTGTGTTTGGTATGTGTGGAGTCAAGAAAGCTGAAAACTTTATGCAAGTAATGTTGAATTAAATAAATATACCAAAGGATTGGATCAACCCCATTTGATAACTTAGTCCAAGGGCCCCCATGGTCCACTATGTACTCTTCTAGTTACATGTATTTTTTGGACTTTTTTTATCAACTTAGCTTGTATATTACAATCAACATAAATGGACAAGTCTCATGTTTGTTGTATAGTTGACATCTTAATGCATCGTCTAACTACATACATTTGTGACAAATGTCAAAGCCCGACTGAAAATTTGCCCTTAATATGTAAGGTCTTGATAGGCACAAATAAGGTTCCTTTATTCAGCTTAGGTCCCTAGTCTCTAGGTAGTCTCTAGATCAAGGGCCTGTTCAAATGGCATTTGACAAGTGGATGGCTCATTCACATGGCAAATGAAGCTTGTGGAAAGGTGCCATGAAACAAAAAGCTAAAAACCTTGGAGTGTTTTGTGTGAAATGTCTTCTCCTCAAGAGGGAACTTACCTACTTGGAATCCCCTCATCAAATTACCTATAGGCCAAGGGGAAGGCATTATTACATCCTGGACCTCAAGCTCCACCTTCAGTTCACATGGTGTTATTACTTGTCATGCCTGGTTGTGAGTGAGGGCCTTCCCATATGCATTATTTTAAGTCAAACATTGAGGATTTGAAAACTAACCTATTTTGATTCATCTCACCTCTTATGAACTTGGAATGAACCACTTTGAGATGTCTTAAGACTTGGGTTGTTGCCATTGTTTTCAAAATGGTAGTCAAAAAATTATGGAATGGGGACGTCATCAAAACCAATTATGAATATATAATCAATGTCCACATTGTCTTTACATATTTTACATGTGTGCTAATTGATGTTCCATGATATCTAGTGTTTGGATGATTACGAAATCCTGGTGTTGCATTTGCTTTGTCAATGTGCAATTGGAATAGGTACTCTCCCCTCCCCTCTCCTCTCCTCTCCTCTCCTCTTGCAGAAGAAGAAATTCAATGGTCATCTCTTGGAGGTCAAGATTGGGTTCATTCTATTATACAATTTACTTTGTAGAGCCTCCCTGAATACCTACTTATCCATGTAGAGTTCAATGTCATCAGGGGAAAACTAATTCAGACAAAAGAAAAGTATGGAGCTTTAGTGCTTCACTTTCCCTACATTGTGAGAGGGTAGCTTTTGGAATTTGGTGTTCCAAATGTATTCCATATGTTCCATTGTGTTCCCACTAAGTTCTCAATGGTTATTTATTATGTTCATCACTTGTTCTTCAAGTTTTCAATAGGTTGTTCTCAATTTGTTCCCAATAGCACAACATTCATCCCATATCCTTTGCCCAAAGTTCTCATGTTGTAACCTATATAGCTAGCCCAAAGGAGGAGACCACAATATATTAGGAATACCCAAAGATAATTTTATTATATTAGGAGTAAACAAATTCACATTTGTTTGGATGTTGGGCAAATCAAAGAGGCCAATCACTGAAAAAAATATTGAATTCTGGGGTTCCCAACAACTAATTAATATGAATCTCAATAAATAAATACCCCCAGTTTATAATGGGGAGATTAGCCCAGGCCAAAAATGGTGACAAACAGTTTTGGAAACCAAAAATACATGCACAGCCAATGGGTAGGTTGAAGCATGCACTCAAAGTGCCTTGATTTTTTTTCTTTTAAGTTTTGGGTTTTGGGGGGGGGGGGGGGGGGGGGTTTTTTTTTTTTTCTTTT
>Ga0209208_10009883_pt1 | contig 12478 bp, 5 predicted proteins | sample S1TSphfallax_3_FD_187694 | JGI IMG/M metagenome (GOLD analysis project Ga0209208, IMG submission 187694) | Host-associated microbial communities from peat moss isolated from Minnesota, USA - S1T2_Fd - Sphagnum fallax MG (SPAdes) (version 2) | ecosystem: Host-associated > Plants > Peat moss >...
ACAAGATGCATTATTGCCATGGACACCATTTTGCATAAAGAGATACAAAATTTAACTTGGTATGAAGTTACAATTTCAACCTCTTTAACCAAGACATGCTTGAAACTTTATGTTCAACTTGCACAAACATGATCCTTTTGTCAAAGCATAGTGAATCATCTTGATTTTGTTGGAAATATTGGAAAATAATAATATAGATTTGCATCATTTGACATATGCACATAATTCAAACCACATCTTTGCAATTGAAATATGTAACATATGTAAAAACATTGAATTTTTCGTCCAACATGGTTTTTAACTTGTTTGATTGTGATGTAACCTTGATAGATAATCTCCATCCAAGATTGACAATTTAAGTTGTTTTAATTATTATACATAATTTCTTAATTTTAAACCAATTAATTATAAATTTCACATTATATATATTGTATTAGCATATATGTTGGGGTTGTTAAATGTGATCCATGACACACATGCCACACATGAATGAATGCAAGGCCAAATGTGTAAAATGTAAATTTTAATGTTTATAATTTACATATTTCAACATGTTACAACAATGAAGGTCGATGGCATAAAAAATGAAAAGCCCTAAGGTTCACCTTTAGGGGCTTTGAGATGCCTAGTTTACATTGCAAAATTGGCCATATTAAACTATTCTCTAATTCATTCCATTTACTAGAAGAAATTTCAAGGGCTTGTAAAGGATAACTAGTCCACTAGGTTCAACTTTTAGTCCTTTCTTCTCTTGTGCCTCAATGATAGAATTATGGGACCTAACATCCATCATTGAACTATCCATCAAAAGCCACAAGAATAAATCCCCCAAAAATTAACCGGTGCATTTGCAACTATTTCACACCCTTAACAATTTTGCAACTATATTATAATTACATTTGCAACTAATAACATCTTCATTGTAAATTTTATAATTGTTTTCATCCATGATCATGCCCATATGTCATAAATTTAGTTGCAAATAAAACCAAACTTAATCACACCATTAGGGTGTTAACATAGCCCATAATGGGGTCTGATCATAGTCAAACGAGCCAATAATGACAAATGACTCAACCACAAATGGGCCCTTTTTGAACATTTTGATTTTTTCATAGAAAGGATTTTTTGAAGGATTTTTTTGGCAATGTATGCTTAAAAATATTGACAAGTACCCCAATAAATTACATTACTTGTGTTTTTTTTGTGAATAAATATGAAAATTTCTAAAAGTGCACAAATTTTGCTAGATTTTATGTTTTGTTTTGAAAAATGATCATAATTTCAAATCATGTTAAAATATGATAACTATTTCAAGCTTTAGTTTTTTGTATCATAAGCCAAAACTTTGTTCATATGTGATACACATCATGACCCATTTACATCTAGCAACTGATTTGTAGAATTAATTTTTTTTGAAATGTTTGAGTTTCTAAGAATTTCCAATACCACAATTTTAAAATTATGAGTGTTTTTCATATGTGGATGGTATGTTATTATCATTTCAAATTTGTTCCCATCAAAATTTCTTTATTAAAAGAGTCTTTAACCTAGTGCTTTGTAAAACTAATTTTGGGGTGTTAAAGTTCAAAAGTCTTAAATACTAAAACAAAAACTCAATTTATTAAATTACATGATTTTTTTTGAATTTTTCAACACTCATATAAAATTTTTAGCACATATTTCCTTGATCAACATGACATTAAAATGGTATTAAATAAATATGTTTGAAAATTTTGATGGTTTTTCAGCTGTTCAACATGGTTTTTGGCTCATTTGATTATGATTACACCCAATGGTATGCATATGTGTATTAAATTATTTTTTGAAAAATATGTGTATTTTTGCTAAGTTCTATTAAGGGTATAATGGGGGGGTATGTTTCCATTGGTGTATTTATAAAGTTTATATTTATGAAAATTAACTACCTACTTACCTATATATGCTTGTTTACCTACCTATTTAACTTAAGTTACGTACCCACTTAACATAACTACCCACTTATTAATTAATTGATAGCTAATAGTTAATATTTATTATTAATAGTTAATAATTAATATTAATTTATTAATTTATTGATTATTTAAGAACCATTAATGAATTTTTTTAATTAATAAGTTCGTTAATTAATTATTTGCTTAGTTATATTATATATAATTTATAAAATGAAAACATAAGACAAAGGATATGAAAAACAATTAGTTGTAACCTAATTTGTAACTAAGTTGTAATTTTAATTTTTATCCCATAGGTTTTGTCTTTTGTTTCCATTTTGATAACTATATAATGAAGAGGCTTTGTCATACATTTTCACATTAAAAAACACATGTCAATTGGGATGAGCCAATCAAAGGAGTTTAACCCTAAGGTTAAACCTAAAAGAAATATTTACTCACCTTTTTAGTTTATCTATTTACCTACCTATCCACATAATCCTATTTACTTACTTACTTAGTTCGACCTATCTAACTACTTAGTCCAACCTACCCAACTAAATATTGATTTTAATTCCTTTTGATTGCAAAATTCAAAAAATGTCACATGACATATTTATATTAATATGTCATGTGTCTCAATCTAAAACCATATAAAATAGACAATGAAGATGTATTATGTTAGAAAGGCCAGTCATAATACACTTAAGGTAGGGTTTCTCATCGTTTTTGCAAGAAGGCCCCATTATTTATGGTGCCCAAAGAGTAGATGGGGGTGCAAGTGGGATAACACAAGCCACACCCACTTGCTTTTTGAGCTTTTGGAAAATATTCCTAGAATATTTTAAAAAAAGTCTTCAAAAAATAATTAAAATTAAAAAAATGTTTTTCATACTATTTGGCAAAAAGAATCATTTTCAAAAAAATTGAAATCCATCTACAAGTTCTTTTACTACTTAAAAGCAAACATTTCAATGCTTAATGAGTGTTTTTGTTGAATTTTTATTCATTGGATTAATTTCAAATAATTTACATGCTTCCATGATATGTTAAAAATATAATAATATTAAAAAATCTTATAATTTCAACATCAAATTAAATTATGACTTTAAAACATGAAAAAACCAAGCAAACATTACACTTGTTATGGTAGGTGTTATTGCAATTGCATCCATGGAGCCCTTTTCTTTGTGCATCTATCACATTAAAAGTCAACGAAAAATGAACTAGAGACAAGCCAAAATGAGATCAAAGGAGCCACAAATGTTATTTTACATTAATCTTGCATGTCCTTTTTCCCCAAAATAATTTTTTCATACAAATGAATTTTTGAATGGTTTTTTTGGCAACTTGTTATGAAAAATGATTAGAATTGCCCTAATAAGTCAAAAAAGTTTTTTTTAATCATTTTTGAATAAATATGAATTTGTAAAAATGTATAGATTCATTGCAAATCTTATGTTTCATCTTGAAAAATGATGATAATTTGAAATCATACCGAAGAAGGTTAAAATTTTGAAAGTGAATTTAATATAATATAAACTATATATTTTTAATACATCATGTACATTATACCCCATTCATATTTGGTAAAACACTTTTGAAGTTGTGAAATTGTGAATTTTTAAATGTGTACATACTTTGAATTTCCAAAGTTTTAAAATTTCACATTTTTGAAATTGTGAATGTTTTTTTAATGTGTCTAATAAGTTATTATCACTCATATTTTTTGACCATCAACTTATTTCTATTATATGATTAATGACATAATTTTTCATTTTCAAAAGTCCTTAACTAAACCAAAACTTAAAATTGGATCAAATGGATTTTTAATTTGAGTTTCTTGATATTCATGTGTGTTAAAAAGGAATAATGTGCTATGATTACCATGGTTTTAAATGGAAATAATTAAATAAATATTTATTTTTCTATGACAAAATTTGACATTTGACACCTTTTGTGACTCCTTTGATTGTGTTTTGACCCAAGCAAGAAAGTTAGAGCCCTTCAAAATAGGGGTGGGTTGTTTTTACAAAAAATTCTTGATTGAACAATTACTCATAGCCTATTTTCGAACCTTTCAAAAAATAAAATAAATATTATTTTGTTGCATTTAGGGTTCAAAGATCATTTGTAAAGCTTAAGATGGTAATTTTAGAGCAGTTTAAATTGTTCAATTTGAACAAAAAATGAGAAAGTAATACGTTGATGAAGAAAAAAGAAAAAAATTACATTTTGGAATTTGAAAAAATGTATTTTCTTTATTGCTCTTTTTTAGTTGCTTCTTTGGATTTGCATTTCAAAGATGATTTATAAAGCTTGAGAAGGCAATTCTATTACATTTTAAATCACTCAAAATGGAGAAGAATTGAGAAAGGGGTGCAAATTTTTTAAGGTGTTCCAAAATCTTGTCACACTGTCATTTTGTTTTGTCTTTTTTACCTAGTCCTTTTTTACCATGTAAAGACACATTTATGGATGATTATGATGAAATCTAGAATTGTAATAGTCTAAAATATAGTCATTTTGAAAATTTTTGATTCATTATTTTCTATGGGAATCAAAATATAAGGATTGTAGTAAAGACTAGGCCCATTTCGTCTTGTGTGGTACACCTTAAAAAAATTTCACCCAAAGATTTGTCAAAATGCTCCGTGACAAGCTAGTGTTCAATGATTGGACCAATTTACCCTAACTATTTTTAAAACAAAATAACTTCATTTAAATTATTTTTTTGGCCACATGTCATAATTTAACTTGCTGATTTTTATGATAATATATTAATGGCATACAATAATATACATATGATGAAATATTTATTAACCATTGACTTCATTCACACTTGTAACTAATGTTTTATGCAACTTGTTTAATACAACTAATTTTTTTTTAATAACAAATGTCCTTTATAACTAAAATATAGTAACAAATGATAGTTTTTGTTTTTTCCCAGTTCCCTTCTATTGGAACCCATTAGAACTCAGTTATGGATGAAACACTTGACTAAGGCACCAAGCTTCCAGCCTATCCAGTAAACTATCCTACTTCCACCTAGTGCACTACCAAGGTAAACTATCTATGTAAGTGGGTAGTTATCAAAGGTCAAGTTAGGCAGGGAAATGTCAGTGGAACTAACTAGTCTGTAGCTAGGAAAGTAGGGTTTAAGCACTTGGTGGGTATGAAGTAGGTGGATGGATGTAGTTAACCTGGACATGGCTAATTACCACTGTCATTTAGCTATGGGACAGGAATTCATCCATCCTGCATGGTGAGCTTGTGGGTGGTAGTAGTTCACTCTAGAGGTAGAATCAATCTGAGCCAAAAACCCACCAGTGCACCATCCTGATTACTACAACTCAGTTGTGGTTCACCCATTGCTTGCTTGGTTAGCTTATTGTGTGATTAAAATCCTCACACTAAGCCTCACACTAGACTAAGGTTAGTCATAAATACCCATATGAAAGTGGGTTTAGGGTTTCAAAGATGACCAGGGGGAGAATGTAAGTGGTTAGCATGTAGGTAGGAGGGCACTTGGTGCTAACTGGGTTAGGTGGATGCTCTGTGGATAGTTCTAGTCTATTGCCAACCATTGTGGTTAAAGCTCTGGGATGATGGGAGTCACTTTGGTGGCACACCTCCACCACCAGAGGATGCACACACGCCCCACCCCTCTTCCTTTCTCCCATGCATCCATTGCCTCCTGCACCCGTTTCCATCCACACAGCCAGACAGATCTAGAGCTGCCTTCTTCCAAGCTTCTCAACACACAGTGGGAAAGCGGCCAACATCACAGCCATAACAGCTTTGTGGGGACACACTGTGACATCCATAACAAAAGATCCACAACTGTTTTGAACTCGGACCTTCCGTGATCTTCTGGTAGTCGCCAACTTGTGTCTCATCAATTCTCGTCAAATCCCTTCAGACCAGAGACTAATGTTGTAAGTACTGCATGAAAGTTGAAGCTGGGTGGAACTCCAGGACTCAACCTGCCGTAGTAATTCGGAAGATTCTCTAAGGCAGCGGCAGCTGGGATGATCATTCAAAAAAAAATTAGGGGTACTGAATAGTAAGTCTATTGGCATTTTGCTCAAGTGATCAATATGAAGATCTGATCAAAACCACTCCATATAGTAGAGTTAGGTTTGTAGCTTGGATAGGTGCCTTCATGTACAATGGTTGGGTATGTATCTGGTAAAGTACTGGGGTCTTTGGTACTGAACTACCATAATATTAAGTCATCAGCAATAGAACTGAATTGGCAAGTTTAGTAAGTTGCATAGTTCAGTACTGCAGGATTAACTCTAGATGACTTAATCAACTCAAGGCAGATGATCATGGGTAACTTGCAGAACTTTAATCAAATTATAAGTCCCAGCAACAACAGATGAATACTACACTCTAAAAAATTATGCAAGTTACTGTAAGATACCAAGAGATGTACATGCAGAGATTTCCCAGACTTCATTTGAAACTGATCAAAACCTAATTTGAACAATAAATTAACTATGCAACATTTTGGAGACAGATAATTCTGAGCTGGAGTTACGTAGAGGGTGTTTGAAATTCTTGTACCTACCACTCCAAATTCTTGTACTACCACCTTGTCTCTGGTCACTTTACTTTTCCTGGACAAAACACTTTACCCACAAGAACGTACATTTTATTTTTTGCACGTCAATGTACATATATAATATATTCTACATGCATGATGAAACAGGGTGCATAAGTTACCATGCTCAAAAAATGGCTTTATTTACTAGTGTTAACATCATTTCGAAGAGGTTTTGCTCAACCTTGAATTTGCAGAAGCATATATCTCTCTACAACCCATGATCTTCTCATTAGTTCTTGCAACAACTTTGGGTGATTGCAATTAGTTGTGAAGCGACTGAATTTGAGTATTCATGAAGCACAGGATTTTGCTTAAAAGTTAGTTAAAATATTTTTGTATGAATTTCATTTAAGAAAAACTCTTGCATGATTATCCAGGCCCAGTGTCAGTGAGATATGAGCAGCAGCAGTGCAAGTGTGATCTCTTTACCTTGGCCTTGAGCCTTTGGACATTAATAACTAATTGCTCATGGTTAGTGTTTACCTGCACGTGTCTATGCATAAACAATTTGGAGATCAATTTTCTTCCAAATTATTCAATACAAAACTAGAAAAGTCTACCCCAATTTTGCCCAAGCTCCTACACATATATATAATATTAGTTATGTGGAGGAACTTGGGACAAAATATCAACACTATATTGAGTTATATAAGTTATTTATAATGGATCCCCTTAGTTATGAAATTATTTGTTTATGAAGTTCAGTTAAATGATACCTTAATTTACTCAATATATTGTTGACCCTGATATTTTTGTACAATTTTAACTAATCTAAAATGCAGGTGGCAAGTCATGAGAGCAGCCATATGGATGTGAATTGTCTATGAAAACAATAGATGGACATCCAACATTGATAATTTAAACCTAGTTTAATAAATCTGGCCCCATGATTTTATTCTTTGAAACTATCTGGGTTTTATTATCATTGAATTCCAGCTATCATGCCCCAGGCAAGCTTCACAGAGTCCACAAGCCAAGATTATTAGATATGTATCAAAACTAATTAGACATTCCCTGGTCCTATTATCTAGCTCCCAGCTTTGGAAGTGGTCTCAAGGTCTTTCACCACCTTGAATTAGCACATGATATATTAAGTAAATACTATTTAGGAGATGCAAATTTTTTGATGTCACATCAGTGTATTTATTAACAAACCAAATTGTTAATTTGTGGTGGGTATAGAAAACCATGTTCACTTCACTTCAATGCAGCAAGTTGGGCAACTAAGGTGTTACATCCTTAAAAGTTTTTGGGACCCACATGTGTTCACACAAATGTAAAATATTTTGGAAAGTTGAAGTGCACTTGGAAATATTTCCCTACTACATATAGAGAGATCTAATTATATTATCTGAAGGTCCCTAATTATAATGTAAACCCAACAACTTATGAGATATGAAAAGACATCACTATCAAACAATTGGGGATGCCATCATGGGATAGTGGCTACCTTGAATGCTGTAATTATGATTTGGACTGTAGGGAAGGGTCTTCCTTAAACGCCAGGGAGAACCCAGGCCCCAAACCTAAACGGAAAAGCAATCTCATTTGCAACAACCCTTTTGTCTTGTCTTTCCTTTTTGTGACCCAACCACTCAATAGGAATTGAAGGGAAAATAACACGAAAGAGACAATCTATAGAGAATATGATATGCTTAATAATATATCCATCCACTTAGTTATATTAAATTTATATATTGTATGAGTGGATTTTAAACTATTGAATTTCTTTTCAATGTTATTCGAGGGATTATGTTACACACATTATCTTCAAGATAATTAAATCATTTAATAATAGTGAATATTTCAAATTTGTAGTTCCAGAACCTATTGTTTGTGGCAAATGAAACTCTCTAATCTCCTATCTATATTACGCTTGCACAAAGTTTTTCGTTTAATGGATTATGGTTTACAAACGTAAGTGTGATTAATATAGGTGGGAGGTACAATTAAGCAACGACCATCAATAATTTCATCCCATCATATTCTCACCAACACCTTGAGATTAGTACGTGTGGATGTATGGGTTGTTATGCAATATGAGCCATATTTTAAATTACACACCCTAAACCCCATTTATGTATTCCCACCAACATCCAAGTAGTGATTAGTACATATAAACACCTTGAAGGTGCTGCAGTTATTGAACTAGGGTAATTCATGGAGCGAAAACTTGAACCCATGTCAACAACACCGCCCCATTTGATCCATAGGTCCCACTGTGTGTCCATCTGGGGCGTACTTTGTTTGTAGATTTGAAAATAGATAAAATAAAATCACCAAGTGCATTTGTTATGGACAAAACATGCGATCATGACTTAGACAGCTTCTATGAATTAGTTTCAATTTGTCTGCAACTCTTAAAAAATCCGTCCTCCTCCTCCTCCTGTACTACTACGACTACTACTAGACTACTACATTTACGTCTCTCTAGGTCCATTGTGAATGAGTGAAAGGTTGCGAGCATCGCACGCAAAGCCCAACCCAGGGCCTGATTGTAAGTCGCTATCCAACCTTTTGGAAACCTTGCATGCAAGCCGCCCAGGCCCTAGGTGTCACGATTCGAAACTTTGGAAACCTGGCCCCAACAACCAGCAGTTGTTGTCTCTGGCTGGCTGGGTACGCACCAAATTGAAGCTAGTTCAGTGGTTGCCTCCATCCATTTGAAAACTGAGGAGAATATGTATTCTGAGGAAGTGCTAAATTGGGGCTTGGTGTGACCCAGCACCCATGAAGCCACCATTCCAGCTTTCCTATGAGGCCATCTAGTTGGATTGGATGAACCCACAATTTTAGAGCTTTCCTATGAGGCGATCTAGTTGGATTGGATGAAACCCACAATTTTAGAGCTTTCCTATGAGGCAATCTAGTTGGATTGGATGAAACCCACAATTTTAGAGCTTTCCTATGAGGTGATCTAGTTGGATTGGATGAAACCCACAATTTTAGAGCTTTCCTATGAGGTGATCTAGTTGGATTGGATGAACCCACAATTTTAGAGCTTTCCTATGAGGCGATCTAGTTGGATTGGATGAAACCCACAATTTTAGAGCTTTCCTATGAGGCGATCTAGTTGGATTGGATGAAACCCACAATTTTAGGGCTTTCCTATGAGGTGATCTAGTTGGATTGGATGAACCCACAAATTTAGAACCCTGGCAACTCTTTTACAACCCCTAGTGATGGAAACCTCATTAGCTGAGGAACAAGAACCCAATGATGTAGTGTCCATCTAACATCCATCCATGGTGGTGCGTTTGTGCGTGCTGGTTAACTATGGCCGCTAAATTGAAGCCAGGCGCAGTTGGGTGGCCGCTGGGTTCATGCATTTGTTTGGGCGGTGTGAATGAAGATAAATTACAACGATAGGAGCTAATGCACTAACTACCACCGTGCGAGTCCCCCCGGTGGGTGGGTCAGTGGTCGCTATCAGCCGCCTTTTAAAGAGCCGGCGGGCTGGTCAGTAGTCGCCCTCCGTTGGAAACCTAGAGTAAGGTGGGGTGCGGGATGGATGGATGGATGGATGGATTGGATTGGATTGGATGTCCGGGCAAGCGCCTAGCGAAGGAACGTAGACCCCAAGGCACCAGGCCGGCCTCGAGAAGCTTTAAGAACTTTCCAAAGGGTGCGGTGCGGGTTGTTCTATTGGTTGCAGTGGGCTTAGTACAGTACGTGTATGGAACGACCACAGAGGTGAGAGAGAGAGAGAGAGAGAGAGGGAGGGAGAGAAGGAGGCAGGTAGGAAGGAAGGAAGGGAGGGAGGGAGGGAGGGAGCGAGTAATTAGAGAGGTCGTTTAAGCAAGCTCACTTTCTCTCTCGCTTGCTCTGCAACACATGATCTACAAGCGCCTAATCACGATATTAAGCTTTGTAAGTTGTTTTTTTTTTTCCTCGGCTTTTCATGCAAACAAGTGACGTCTGTGATTTTTTTTGGGGTGTCTTCTCATATGTATGAGCATTGATCACGTTCTTCCATGTATTGTTTGTTGTTTGTTGTTGTAACTCCGGAGTTCTGCCTAGTTTTTTTTTCTGTAACTTCTTCTCATATTCATGTATTAGCACTGACCATGTTGTTCCATGTATTGTTTCCTCTTTTTGTAACTGCGGCGGCAGAGTCCATGCGTTTTGTACTTACAATAAGGCTTTGAGCAGTTAACAGTTCATGCATGTGAGGTGGTTGCAGCTCCAGGCAGATGCGTAGGCATAGTGTGCAAGGGAGCTCTGGAGGGCCCGTTGGTTGCATTCACTTTGTGCTCTCTGAGATCTCATGCGCCTCAAGCAAGCAGAAATACAGTCGTATGAGTATTGTCGATCAATGTATTCCTCTTGCCTGTTTATGTTATTCATGTCTTTTGGAGTTGTAATTAGCTTTCGAGCAGATGTCTTTTGGTCTTGTAATCTTTCGAGCAGTGAAAACGTGATTAATCTATCTGGTTGCAACTGCAGGAATAGTTTAGGAAGCGCGGGAGTGAGTAATCCTAGGGACGACGGGCATTTTGGGTTGCAGTCATGCTCTAGCCTTGTACAAGCCAGCAGCGAGAAGATTCCAAGAGTAGCCGAAGTCGAGCTTCCCAAGTCATATTCTTCAGCCGCCTAGTACGGACCGTTGCGAAGTAATCTCAGATCTCTTCAGGTATGGGGTAGTAGGTAGTTAGCCTCATGCTGCACATCCGGCCGATGCGCCTTGCCATGTGTATGTATGTACGTCCATACGCAGCTGCTGCTGCTGCAAGTGTTTTACCCCTGCTTTCTTAATGTTTGAGCGTATAATTAGTGTTTGCAGGAGTAATAGCAGCAGCAGCATATCGATGATGGAGAACAATTCGCTCAAAAGTGTTCAAAGCAGCAGCGCTGCTGCAGGGCCTTCGCAATCGGCCTCCACTTCTTCTTCGCGACGACCAGGAGTAAGACTTTCTGCCATGCATGCTGTTGAACTGATCTGCCTTGTGTATGATATGTAAACTAGTCACGTTTCATGTCTCTCTGAAATCTCCACTCCGCATGGTGTTGTGTTTGGTCATTTTCCACAATGCTGAAGGTGTAGTAATGAAAGTATAGATATTGTGGTGATCAGTCCACATGAAGAGCATCATCTGTTTCATGTCTATTTCAGATCTCCACTACTACTCCTCATGGTTTTGTTTTCAGTGCAGGGTTGTGGTTTGATGTTTTTATACAATGCTGAAGTTTGGTAGAGAGAATCTAGATAGTATGATGATGATTCCTCATGAAGAGCTGCTTCTGCATGAGCAGCCATTGTATTGTATTGTCTGCACATGTATATTCTGCTTCTTAATGCTTTCCTCTGGCATTGAAGCTCATAGAAATGTTTGAGCTGGTGGAAATGAGCCGCTTGATTAGACTCATGTTGAGATCTACATAGCTTCTAGGATTGATGTTTAATCACGGTGCTGCTGTTGCAGAGTTATCAATCTAGCAGCTTCTAACTCTGTTTGATTCTTTGGGTCATGATCATGAGTCACGACATACAATTATTACAGTTTCCTTCTGACTAACGTTCGTGTAAACTCTTCTCCATAGAAATGGGAGCATCCCATTCCCTCACATTTGAAAAACTTACACTATGGGTTCTGCACATGTGTAGGATATAAGATATGCATTGATGAAGCTTCAGTTGCATGTGCAGCCTATGACACCCTGCTGATGATCATGTTTTCATGTTTATTCGTATTGTGATCAGTCCATCCTTGATTCGGGATTGCGCTGTTCCACATGACCAGATCTATATTGCATGTTGAGATCTTTTCTATCTATTGTTCTTGCATATCCAACTGAGGAGATTTCTTGCTTAGAATTGTTAGATCACATGGTGCCTTAGAGGTCTTCAGATTGTCCACATGAATTATTTCTTGTATGCAGTACCCTGGAGTAGTTCTTTTCATCAAATGCACAGGAGGATCATGGTTCC
>Ga0209208_10009884_pt1 | contig 12478 bp, 7 predicted proteins | sample S1TSphfallax_3_FD_187694 | JGI IMG/M metagenome (GOLD analysis project Ga0209208, IMG submission 187694) | Host-associated microbial communities from peat moss isolated from Minnesota, USA - S1T2_Fd - Sphagnum fallax MG (SPAdes) (version 2) | ecosystem: Host-associated > Plants > Peat moss >...
CACAAACGTGCACTGCAATGTAAGTCCAAACAATCAGGTTTGTGCAAAAAAATTCTAATATTTTCATTTAGGGTTCATGCACTGGATACCTCCTGATAACTAAAGTTGGAATCTTGACATGAGTATGGGATCCAAACTATAAAATGCAACAATTTGCAAAAAAAGTTGTAACATGTAAACAGATGGCAAAATAAGACACTCAAGGATCATTCTTATCAAATTTAGCCATGGATAATGGGCTCAGAAATCCCCAATGCAAGATTTATTTAGAGAGAAAAATGTCACTGCACTTCTATGTCCTTCCATAGAAGAGAAGGCAAGGAAAAAAGGAAGTTTCACCTATTGAGAAGATCAGCTACCAAACCTGCAATATTCTCAAGCCACAAAAACTGGACAGCGTTGAAGCATATGATTCAACAGAAACTGTATTGGAAAAAACTTGAGACAACATTGCATATTACACATGTCGACAATGAGCTCAATCTGGAAATCCGAAACCCTAAACCCTCCTGTTTCCTACTTTCGTGCTCCATTCTGTAGCGTCATGAGTTTCCATCGGGTCAGGCTTTCTCCAGAAACTTTGCATTGAGTAATTCGAGGAGCTTTTGTCAAGCAGCACGACTTCGTGAGGAGCCCGGCGTCAAGAAACCTGCAAATAAGTCTTTAGATGGGGAAGCAGGATGCGACACGGGGGTACACAACTGCGGCGGGATGTGCCATAATGCGCCTGCCCTTGAGATGTCGGAAGCAGTACACTATTGCGCCCACGGGCCACTCAACCACAGCCGCCAATGCGAAAGCCACGAAGCCAAGCGTGGGCCCCAAAACTCTACAATGGCACGGATTCCGCCGCGTCCCGCATTCGAAGCACAGCGGCACAAACGGACAGCAGGGTGGATTTGATGCTCCAGCTGCTTGCGCTGTTAGTGTATCCATCAAAAAATAATCAGAGGATCTCGCGCGCTGTAAGCAAAAATCCCAGAAGTCTAGATCAAGCTCAACTACAGCGCGCAAATGTTCACAAGAGATTTCTGTTGCGATTCTTCCAAGATCAAGAGAACGATTCCTCCAAAAACAAAACAATGCGCGCCGAGAAGCACAAGAGCGCAAGAGAAGCGACAACGATCGATAAAAGATGGGCTTCCTCTTTTACGAGTGGCAAGAGAACTTATAAAAGAACTCAACATTTGTGGGAAAGACAAATTAAGCAGCTTCAGTCTGCCGTATGAGCTCCGCTTTCGCCACGTGTCTTCTGACATGTTCGGAACTTTTATTGCTCATTTGCTGTGGCCAATGCCATTGCGCCAGCGTGCATGTAGTTGACGAGGTCAGTGACTAAGTGACCCTGGGGTAGATCGTTTATTCAGGGCTGGACTTGATACGTGTCGAAATCTGTGGCACTCTTGGATTGGCCGGATTTTTCTGAGTAGGGCTTGAGACCAGTGTCCTTTTCTCAAGTTTGTGATGTACTCAAAGTGGCGATGATCCACAGGGATTTAGCCAAATTTGGCTACAAGATAAATGTGAAAGTAAACTTTTTAAAACATTCTTCTTTTCTTTGGCTACCTACTTGAACCATGTTTAGAAATCTGATAATTTTTCTTAAATTTTTTCTAGTTCTGGGTATTACAAATCTCCCAAACAATCTACTTTAACATTTCTAAGTTTTAATATAGATTTTTGGCTATATAGCTATAGCCAGTGAAAAAGGCTGATGAGACCCAAGTGTTTTTTTGTTTTCTACCCAGTTGGAGCAGGGTGGCCCATCCCAAGGGAATACAGCAATTTGCTCCGGAGGCCAACAAGAAGACAGCATCATAAGTCATTACTAGCTCTGTGTGTGTGTTATTTTAGGGAATATCTTCAATGCACATTTTGGAGTGCATTTTGCCTCACCTCATTGCTTGAGTAGAATTTTTATTCAGAACTTTGTTCATCATCATTTTTGGCTTAAGATTTTACAAAAGCATGAGTACTTATTATGATTTATATTAATTAGTTTAATTATGAATCCCAAAATACAAATGTTTTCAAGGCTGTTTTTTGTTCTTTTTCTTTTGCAATGAGCCACTTCAATTGGCCTATCACCAAAAACATTCTAAACCCAAACACTCCCCACCCCCAACAATAAATAAATAAATATGACATTTTTTACACTATTTTACATAAACATGTAAAACATATAAATGTAATTAGTTTACAAATTTACACCAAATAGGTTTACATGGTTTTACATTTACACATATTGTGTTCTACATTTACACTTACAAATAGTGTAAATAAAATAATAACATTTACGCTTATTTGAATTGTAAATCCTAAACCATATACAAGCAAAACATTGGTCATTACCACCTAGCCAAGTTGTTGGCAATTTGTGTTATCACTCAGCTTGGTGATGGTAGTGAAACTACTTTACTTGGTGAATTGTTGTATCCTCTTGTGACATAGCGCCAAGGGCTGGTGCTTGTGGGCTAGGGGAAGGGATTGGGAAACAAAGGTGCATAATGTTTACCAATGGTTGTTTTTGAATGGGTGGTAAATTTATCATTATTTTAGAATGGGTGTTATAAGTTATGGTGTGTGAATAACTAGTGTGGCATGTGCCATTGGCCCAAGTGTGAACATGATTATGTGTGAATAAGATGTTGACAATATATTAACCCACTCATGAAATTTTGATTTTAAATTTATTCATTAACAAATATTATCCAAAATGCAATATCTCCCACATCTTAGGTCTAAAAATTATAAAGTTGTCTCAATAAAATCCTATTCAACAAAGGTTTTCCACAAATACCAAAATCTCACCCAATTTTCAAAAGTATTTATTTTTTACTTTATTGAATTTTCATTGCAAAATTGTTCAATATTTAATAATTCTCACCCAAATTCATCAAAATCATTGTAAGAAATAAAGAAAATTGCATATTTATTATTCATAAATTATAAATAACTAAAAATGATTTTATGGTCAAAAGGGCCTTAAACCAACCTTTTCTCCCCTAAAAATTTCTTGCTTGCTTTCAATAAGGAAAAAGGGGTTGTAAAAGGTCTTTTATGATATTTTAATTTTTTAGTTGTCCCACTGATCCTACATGTGGTAGCCAGATCTTTTCCCTAATTAGAAACCTTGTTGCCTTTAGTTGCCCCATTTCCTTTAGCCACCTCATTAGAAATACAGAACTACAAATGTTGTGTTACCATCAGTTGACAAAAGAGAATTCATTTTTGCAAATAACACGTTATAAACATAAAGGATCACCTCCATTGCAATCTTATGGTCATTGGTTTCATTAACATTGATGACACAAGAGACAAATTCACCAAAAGAGCTAATATTTTTCTTTCATTTTTGCTTGCACAGTGCATGACATATTTCTTTCACAAAAATATGTGTTGGGCATTTGAACCTTCAAGGTTTTTTTTGCAATATGTGTTCTTTGGTGACAAGGTTTAAAGGCAATCTAAAGGTGCAAACACAAAGGAGCCAATGGGATTACATTATAAAAGGACTATGAATTTCTTTTAGTCTTTTTTCACTTTTTCATATGAAAGAATTTTTGAATGAAATCTTTTGCAGATTTTTATTTTAAATACATATAGTTCACCCAATAGATCACATGTTTTGTGTTAATCATTGTTGAATAAATATGAATTTTTCAAAGTGTGTAATTTTTGTCAAATTCTATGTTTCATTTTCAAAATTTATCATAATTTTGAATCATACAAAAATATGATAACTACTTTAGGTTTTTGTTTCTTGTATCATAAACTACAACTTTGTTTTGTATGTCATGCACATTACACCCCATTTACATGTAGTAAAGGACTCTTGCATACTTTAAAAGTTGAAAAATTAAATTTAAGGATTTTTTAATATGAATTCCTCAACATTTATATTTGTCATTTAACGCAGCTTGGAGTGATTAACATAACTTTAAAATGTAAAGAAAAAACATATGTAAAAAAGTTAGTTTTCACCATTACCTAACATGGTTTTTGGTTCTTAAATGTGTATTTGCGCTCGTTTCATACGATATAATATTTCGATGAGGTGTGTCATTTGTTTTACAATCGAGAAAAAAAAGATGTTATTGTCACTTAAATTGGATATTCTTCAAAAGCATGTTGGTTGTTGCACAACAATTGTTGTCACAATTAATGTTGTCATTGGAGATTGGTTTTATAGTAAGGATGCATTTCATAATAAAAATGAAAAAATCTATACAAATAGAGGCAATGAGTTAGTCTTTAACTTCGTTCAAGCAAAAACTAATGGAAGTTCCAAAAATAATTGATTCAATTTGTAAAGATTTATCATTTGTTAAGCCATGATTGACTCTAAGTGACAAAATTTGAAATTTTTAATGATATGTACTTGTTAAATGTGAAGAACAACCCGAGGAAACATTGGATCAAGATAATAGTGGATGGGAAATGGCAAAAACCATTAAAATTATTGTGCAAGAATGTGATTTCTTTATTTTCAGTGCAAATGAGGTGACAATGATTAACAACCAATAGTGGATAAGTGTGCATGTTTATATGATGAAAAATTGGGTTCACATTCCAATTTTACTAATGCTTGAATTGAAATGGTTGCAATAGCTTGGAACATTATGGTTATAATTTTGTTTAATGTGGTTAAATTTGGTGGTTTAGTTGAAGAGCAACTCATTTCTCTATGAATATGTCTTGGTTGTGAGATTTATTTTGTGTTTCAAGGCGATTATATAGGTGTTATTTATCAAATAAAAAAGAATAATGTTTTTTAATTCATTGGTGTGCATTATGTGGCACACTAAACTAATTTGGATGTCATTGTTTTGTTAAAGCTACTTATCATATTTCACATTGGAATAATGTTGTAGGTATTATATGCATTTCTTGTTGATAACCCCAAAATTATTATTAAATGTGAACATGTTGTTAAGCTTGTAAAATCTAAGTTATTCAAGGTGAAAGCACATTATGGTGGCCAAAAAATGTTGTCACATCACTAGTAGAAATAATATCCTTTGCAACCAAGGAAACAATGATTAGTTGTTTTGAATGACTCTATTAATGACCATAGTCATATATTATAACTTCATTATCTTATGGAATAAGTATAAATAATGGGTTAATCATTTATATGATTGATGAATGAAATCATACAAAATAGACATATTTCATCCATTTTCCATCAACCATATTTCATTTGTTATGGTTTTTGAATTTGTGCTAGAAAATAAGACGTCAATGTGGATTATCCAACTTTCATTTTTTCAAGTAATGAAATATGTAGATCTAGTTTATAATTCAATTTAGACTACTTCAAATGACATGGCAAATATTGTCATGATGTCGTGGAATTTTTTATATTTAATTAATTAAATAATATCCTATGTCATTAGAAAATGGATCCCATTGTATGTTCTAAACTTTGGAGACTTATAAAATGACTTATATATGACTAAGTAATTATTGCTACATAGATTGTGTGTCACCTTGTATAATTATAAAATCATTAATCTTAGACTATGTGGTACTCTAGGTGGTTGTACAATTATTTTACAATGATTCAAAACTGAATATTACTAATTTATTATGAGTACAAACAAACATAATAAACTACAACATGTAAGGAACTTATTTTCATTAATATTATACATTGAAATCAATTTTAATGGTAAAAGTATGATATATTATATATAATTTTATATACAAATTAAAAATAAAATAGAAGTGTAAGATGTGGGAAATGTAATTTTTTGGTACATTAAGCTTTTATCATAAACTTAAATGAAAATTTATATAGAATATGTATTAAAATAATATATATATTTTACATGTGTAAAACTATATTATTACACAATTATATTAGACTATATGTGTAAAAATGAATAAAAATATAATTTCAGAAAATTAGTAAATATAGAAATATTAATTTATATTATTCAAATTAAACTAAACTATTGAGATTGAATTACACCTCATATTTAATATGAATAATATAAATTTTTACATATACAGATATAATTGATTTATGATTCATTAATAGATATTTTATGTGGATAAACTACATGGATTCATACGTGTAAATTAAAATTTATTAGTAAAAAATAATATATTGGAAGAAAATTTGTAATATAAATTTAAAAACCAAATGAAGGTTTAAAATATGAAAGTTTTATTTTATTTCTTCATGTGTTAGCCATAAAGGTCATTTCATTTACAAATTATGTGTTTGAATTTAATGTTTCCAAAGTATGGTCATTGAAATGTTATTAATAAAAAAATTCAAATAAATTTTTTTGAACTGAATTTACAATTTTTAAAAGTAATTTACATAGTTGTGTACATTATTGAGAAAAAATTATGAATAAGTTTTTCAATTTTTTCATTTGGACAAATTATCAATAAGATCTGATTTATTATATTTAAAATTTTGTGTAATTTTTAAATGAAGTATGGTTTAAATAGATAAACATTAAATTATTTACACAACAAGCGGGGTGGCTTGGTGGTAAGGGAATTCAACTCCATCCTTGGGGTCCAAGGATCAAACTTCACAAATGACATGCATTATGGTCAACATTGGAATATTGATTGAATATTTTGAACCTACTTAGACTACCTTGGTTAGGTGGTTATTTAAATGAGCTTAAGTAGGTAGATTATGTGGTCTACTTATCAACTTAAATTAGGTTTTTAACCTAGTTTAGATGGTGACACGTGTTAACAATTGATACAATGAAAAATAATGAAATTCAAAATAATTGAGATAAAAATACATCTTATTATTTATATAAAATATAATAAATCTATAATAATGAATGTTATAATTTTTTAAAATAATGTTTCCCAAGTCTTTGGATCCAATTGGTAATAATAAAAAATAATTAAACAATGACTAAACTATCATTAATGACTTCACATATGTATTTTATGACTAATGGATGATATTTGCCACATCATCATGCCACATGATGTTTTAAATAACTATTGTCTTAAACAATTTGTCCTTAATGATTTTAAGGTTATAGGTCATTTTGGTCTTTTATCACTAGAATATTAGTCATAAACTCAATCATATATTTGAAGATTTTTACTAGTAAAATATTATTTTTTGAAGTTATATAACTTTTAACTTCGACTAAGCCAATATTAAAAAAATAAAATCATAACTTATATTAGTCAAAATAAAGTAGTTCAAGTATTAAATAATGCAATTATCAAAAGAAACTACATTTTTTAATTGATATTAAAATCAATGATTAAATAATACATTGCAAAGTGTAAACATATTCTAAAAATGATTCAAAAATTACAACATTTGATGAATTATTTAATCATATATTGAATATAAGTTGATTGTACCATTTCAATTCCATATGAAAAGTTCCATTCATATGATTTCACAAAAAACATTTGGATGAGGATTTCCATTCAAACAACCATAACTATGCTAAAAATGTTTTTTGAAAGATTATGTCCATTGGAAAGATAACAAGAACTATGTTGGAGGCCTTTGTATCAAAATCCATTTAAATGTTTATCAAAATATTATATGAAATCAATGAAAAACTATTCCCAAAATAATACAAAATGTATTAAAAAAATACATATTCTTGACTAAATTAGCCCCCCCATAATGTGTTTTCACCTTTTAGGTTATACATTGATCCACATTTTTGTTTTGAAGATTTAGCTTTTGATGCTTTCAATTCTTTGATCAACCATTCTATTAAGCATTTGCCTTTAGGTGATGGTTTGATTCTACACATCTACAAGAGATCTTCAATTTGAAGATTGGTGAAAACACTTTTGGTGTGCATGCAATGTTTATTAATGGATTATGCTATTTAGTTCATTAAAAAAAAAAATTGTAATGACATTGAAGGTCAAAGGTGCATGTAAGGAGGTATATTTTAGAAATACAACGTAGATTTTTTATCATGAGCTCATGAATGTGATGGGAATGACTTATCCCTATAATTGGCTAAACAAGGAAATTTGATGTCACATTTTTAATCCATGTGGCATTGATTAAGGCTACCTGTTGCATTGGAAATTAAAAAAATTGGAGTTTTTTCCCCCATTGTTCAATTCTCAATAGCTTGATGTGTAATTTTCAGTTTTTCTAACTGACCATGACTCATGATGCAAAGTTAGTAGTAACTGAAAACTTTAATGATAACCCAATTCCCAAGTTGTGGATGAAGATCAATAGTTCCCCATTTTGGCACATAAGTTAAATGAGTATGGCAAGCTTGTTGAAATAACTTAGGTTTAATCTTGGGTTTTGTGGAAGATGAAAAGACATTCAACAATTTGACTTTCATGAAAAATCAGTTGCAAAATAATTTGACAACAAAATTTGATGTTTGTGTTCACATGTTTAGCCATAATGTTTTTTTCACCTATAAATTAGGTTCCACACCAAGATGTTATCTGACATTAGACAAAGGAGAAGGTGAGATGCTAGGTAGATTGGTAGAGCTCACTTCTAATGTTTTAGGGCAAATGTTTTTAGCACATAATTAGTGTTAGTTCTGATTTGAACTTTGAAGCACCTTTTTAACTATTTTTTTGGTGCATTGTTTTAGCTACCAACAATCAAAACATGTTTTTTTTTCCTTTTTTGGTAGTCCATGATCATGTAAACAAATTGGGTGAAAGCATAGTTAGGGGGACTGAATGGATTGTCATAGTTGTAGTTTTTGTGGATTGCATCATGCAAGTACTATATAAAATCATTTTTAATATCAATATTTTTGAATTTTAAGTTATTCATGTTATAATAAACTTCAAAATGAATCATCTAAAGAAAGATGGATGACTTTTATGAAAATTGAACCCCATGGTGGACTTTTGAAGTTACAACAATGCTTTCATCATAGAAGCATTTTTTATTTGTCAACTCCAAAAGTGTGAGAAAGAAGTACCAATTTTTTTGTAAAAATTGAACAATTTCAATTCAAGTATTGGAATGTTTTCAGTAATATAAATTCTGAATTTTTAAGGTAGGTTATTGTTTCATTTGAGTCTTCTAAAGTCCATATCTCCCTTAAAACTCCATATTTTTTAGTGGTTTTTTTTTCAAAAACACATGACCAAACATGGGTATAGTTGGCCTATCATTACTTTTGGATGAAAAATTGCCAAAATGTTTATTGGATGACTTTTGATAGTTTCCCAAGTCCATCCAAAGAATAGGTGCTTACCTAAATGATTCAACTATGTGATGATAACATTGTTTCAATGATGTCATCCATGTGCCATGATTTCACTAGCTAGTATTGTAGGGTTTTATGCCTAATTGCTTTAGGGTTTAGCGGTCGAATGTTTCCTTTTGTTGGAAGGCATTTCTTGTTTTGCCCTTTGTTTTTTCTTATTCTTTTGTTCTATCAATAGTCCTTTGTAACCGGTGACATCGTTCACTTTCTACTCCAAGTTCAAATTTTGTCACATTACAAGCACCCTATACTTACATTCTCAAACTCCTTTCAAGCGCATTACATTGAACAATTTTTTGCACTCGTTTTATAACTTGTTTATTTGAGCACCAAGCATTTCGTTTGAATGATTTGTCTTTTTCTTTTCACATTTTTGTGCAATTTATTTCTAATATGAATGTATCTTTGATAAGGTTTCTTTCATTTAAATCAAAAAATATAATTTTTCAATTTTGTGGGTTTGAAAAAAAATAGGGATAAAAAAAGGGGATCATTTGGCCAGGTCTTGTTGCTAGGGCAAAGCTTTTGTTGCAACTTGAAACTTATGCACTAGAACATGAAATTGTTGTTAACTTGCAAGTTGAAGCTAACATTGCAAATGCAACAAGGAAAACTACCTATAATGCAAGGTAAGCAAAATGTTGTGCAAAGAAAAAAAAAAGGAGTTGCATAGGCAATTTATGTTAAATGCACTAGGTGATTTTGAACACATGATGTTGAATCGAAAGGTGCAAAGGATGTCTCTTCAGATTCTTGTTTACATTATCAAAACTTTACATCCTTGTCCATCACCAAAATCTATGAAGGAAGTAATGGAAAAGATATTGTCACACCCAAGTTTGAACCATTAATGCATTCCTAATAATGTTTTGCTTACACATCTTGTAGTAGCACAACATGAGGTCTTGGCAAGTCTAAATATGTCAACATATGCAAACAAGATGGTGCAATCTAATTTATCATTGGTCAACAAAAGTGCCTTGTTAACAGTACTTATTCTTAATGTCAATGAAAGAAACATTTAGAATATTGATAAGGTCCTTGGACTACATCCAAGAATGATATGAACTACCAAGCTTCGATGATATCTAATTAATGGAAAGGGAAGGAATTGTGGAAATTAAAGGTACGAAAGGTGCAGGTTGACGTGGTATCCATTCATGAACTACAATGTTGTTGTTTCTTGGCAAATAATTCAAACCCACGTCGACCCAAATAAGAAGGATGTCACATGACTTTGAGTTGGCCTTGATCGATACAAAATGAGCCAACACATTATTTGATGGAAACCCAGGTACAAGGAATATTTTCCTTGCTACTTAATTTAATTTACTTAGATCAAATTTCAGAAAAATTGATGACCAATGTTGGGATTTGAAATTGCATTTGATGAAAGACTGAAATGAATGGATTTTTAAAAATTGATGTTTAATGATGTGGTAATTGAATGATCCAACAACTATAAAGGTGAAGTTTCAAATATGAACTCATGAAATTTTTTGTTGAATCATATCTTTTAGATTGAATCATAATAATAGTTCTCAAATTTTGAATTTGGAATTTTGATGGTTATTGCATGTCTTTTTAAGATTATTGTGTGCTTGAAGATATAGTTTGGATTATAGGTTGGACTTTAATGTGTGCCTTGAAGGTATAATGTAAATTCATGTTGGACTTATGTGTTGTCAAGATGACATCTAATCTATTAGTGGAGTAATATGTGCTATAGGTAACAAGAATATGCATTATGTGTGTGCCTAATGGATTTTATGTTTGTTCATGGTGGGTATTCTATGAACATTATGTATGGTTTAAAGAAGATTGGTAGATTTATATGTGCCATGAGGATGTTTTGTGGATTGTGTGTCAGATTCATGTGTGTTTCAAGACATTGTGTGGACATTACATGGACATTAAATGGACTTATGGGTGAGTGAAGGATGTTTTATGGATTGTATGGTGGATTTTTGTGTCACAAGGATATCTTATGGACTTTTGTGTACTTCAAAAGTGTTTTGTGGATTGTATGTTGGATTAATTTCTGTTTAAGGGTACTCTATGTGGATTGATGTACTTGAAGGATGTCATGTTGGTATTTTGGATGTTTTGCAGATTGCATCTTGGACTACATTATAGTTTGAAAATGCCTTGTACATTTGTACATGATTTACGTCTATGCACTTCATGTTGGACCATTATTAAAGTTTTGTAAAATATTTTGAATTAATTTGTTGTTTTTTTCAAGATGGGAATATCATGACATGTTTGGGTATTGATTGTAATCAAAAAGTTCAAATTAAATTGAACAGATTATTGTCAAAAAGTTGTGGTAAATATTGGAGTAATTTTTGTAGTCAGAAAGTTCAAATTGAGTGGAATAGATTGTTATTAGAAAGTTGTAATATATTGGAATAAGTTCCATGAAATCTTTAAAGAAATTTGGTGCATCTACATCTCAACAAGTCAATGAACTTGAATAATAATGGAAATAAATCAGGAACATATTAAAATTATTTCATTTTTGTGTGTACATTAGATTTTTTTGAGATTTTGTACTGCTCACCCATGTGTCAATATTGGGTAGCATATGTTTGAAAGTCTCAAGCCATTCTTTGTGCAGAAGATGAAAGATCAAAACTCTTGTTGCATATATCTTGTTGAGATTGATGAATTGCGAACAACTTTTAACAATATGCAGAAAGCTATCCATGGCTTTAATTGTACATGCAATTGCCAAATTTGTGATTCTACTTTTGATGCTTGTTGTAAGATTAACAGTGAAGTGTTTTTTGTAGTCACTTAGATATGGGAAAGCATTGTGTGCAACAAAGATGAGATTATGTAATGGCATAAATGAAATTGTTTATTCAGTGAATGTGATAAGTGTGGTGTTAATCTATTGCCATTGTGTCCCCATGAAACTAAGGAATTTGATGACTATGTGGTCACTTGGAGGTGATTTGCTCTTGGACAAATTATGTCAATAGCAGGTAAACCATAAAAGAAACTAAACCTTATACACAAGGTTACTCATGTTGATGAACTTATTGCAAAATTGAAGCCTAAGCTTCAATATTTTGTGCACCATAAGTTTGTTGCTAATTGGTAAAACATGTAATTCAAATTGTGTTTGAGATTTGTGTAATTGGGGTTCGTTGTATCTATGATTGACTTTCCAGAAAATTATTCCAATGCAATTTAAAATGGGGTACAATTGATGCATTGGCATTTTTATCAAATTTAATTTTGGTCCA